>Ga0256834_1001098_pt1 | contig 18797 bp, 23 predicted proteins | sample 4281140metaG_FD_190536 | JGI IMG/M metagenome (GOLD analysis project Ga0256834, IMG submission 190536) | Hydrothermal vent microbial communities from East Pacific Rise, Pacific Ocean - 4281-140 | ecosystem: Environmental > Aquatic > Marine > Hydrothermal vents | place: Pacific Ocean: East...
AGTTGCCAGAAATATTTCTGTTGAGGAATTGGCAAAGGCCACATCAATGAAATATCATGGTGCGATAAGTAAACAGGCTTCAGATTTAGGTTATTTGAGCGATGGAGAACTAAAGTTAAATCTTACTAGCGATGTCGCTGGTAATATTATAAAAGCCTCTGATATGGTGCTTTCTCAAGCAGGAACGCTAACCCAGCAAGCGCTAGGAATGGGCAAGCCTGTAATTTCATTCATTGAAGCGCAAGATCGCCAAAAGCGCATTGATGATAGGAAAAAGCTAACAGCACAATCTCATATTTTTGTCCGCCAAGATGTTGATGAACTAGCTCAAACAATGAAAGGTTTACTAGGGGATAAAAAACAGCGAGATAGAATGGGTGAAATTGGTAAATCTCGTATTGGATCAACGGGTACGCTTGCGGCAATTATTGCGGATATTAGCGCTTAGCTTTTTCTTCAAGAATAGTTTCATCACGAAATGCCCCAAGTACTATTGCACCTATCATGGCATAAAGACTTATCAACAGGCCATGACTTAGAGTTCCACCAGTCAATCCAGAAATTGCGTAAAGCGCAAGCATTAGCAAAATAATTTCAATCCGAAAACCAAACATGCTATCATGGGGCGCTTTTAATGCACCAACTAATGGCGCAAATAAGAATGCAAAGAAACTAGCAATACCAAAAATACCAGCAGAAAACGCATAGTTTATAAAATCATTATGGAATTGAAAATATCGCAAAAGATGCCCATTTATTTTATCTGCTCCCATAGATAGAACAGCATATTCCCCCATATTTCTCCAACCATAACCAATCCAAGGTGATGCTAAAAATAACTCCCAACCCGCAATATACATTTCCATACGAATATTTAGAGTTTTTAAGCTTGATAGGCCTTGTTCCGAGATAAGGGTAAAAATATTGCTTAAAGCAGCAATTCGGCCTGATTGCTGGGTGATATAGTAAAAAGCGCCAAAAGCCAGAATAGATAAAACTATAGTTACAAATATTTTTGCTTTTAATGTTTTGGTTCTACGGATTGCAAAAATAAAATATAAGAAACCTAAAATGGGTAATGCAATAGCTGTGCCCCGAGATTGGGTGAGCACTATAATAATGATCGCAAATATTGGACCTAAAAGAAAAATTATTTTCTTAAAATCATCAACCAGAAAAAAGCCCATGCCAGCGATTACGCCAAGAGTTGTGCCAACCATGGATAAAGTGATGACACCTGAGAAAAACCCTCTAGGTCGAACAGAATTTAAAAAATACATATCAATCAGCCCGACTAACACGGTTAGAGCAGCGCCGATTAAACATAAGGATAGAACGATTATTGCAGTTTTTTTGCTGGCATATTTTCTTGCCAATATATAAGCAACAGCGCTTGATAAAAATGGCATGAAGGCAAATATCACCAACAGGTCTCTTGATGATTTCACTGAAATTGCGATAAAAAAGGCAAACACAATGAAGCTTATTGAAAACAATATTATCATCGGCTGATTTTTTAACTCATTAAAAGCCTCTTTATTAAAAACAACTGGAGAAGCTAAAAGAGTTAGGATAAGAACCAGCGCAGCCGCTATTGTTCCAATAAGTGGAGTAGCTAGTAATAATAGACCCAGCAATGTCCACCAAGCTAGATTAGTTAAATTGGCTTTATTCACTCTTCGTCATGCTCCGGATCCATTAGGCGATGTAAATGCACTACAAAATATCTCATGTGAGCATTATCAACGCTTTGCTGCGCCTTTGTTTTCCAAACGTCATAAGCGCTAGCATAATTTGGATAGACACCAACAATATCTACCTCATCAAGATTTGAAAACTCAATTTCTTCAAGATCAGATAATTCACCACCAATAACCATATGTAATAATTGCTTTTGTGTTTTATCTTCTTTTTTTTCACTCATTAGTTTTCTCCAAATTTTCATCGTTCTTTGGGCAGCCATAGATTTTTATTAGTGCCTCACTTATGCTGGCTTTTATAGCTACATCACTAAAAACAGCAAGTGCCCCATGTCTTATTTTTGTTTTATTATATTTTGGCTGCCCAAGGCATACATCTTCAATATAATACCCGCATTCACTTAAAATAATATCAGCTGCCGCTATATCCCAATCTTGTGCCCCACGTCGAGAAATAGCCACATCTATTTTACCAGTTGTAACTTGCACCAAACGATAGGCAAGCGAGGGGAACTCTGGGCCATGAATATAATTTAAGCCCGCAAACTCTAATTCTTTATGGACAGCTAATGGCGCTGTAATGATAAGAGCGTCATCATCTTTTTGGGCTTTGATTAGTTTTTCGCCATTGATAAATGCACCATGCCCCCTTGCGGCATAATAAAGTTCATTTCTTGCTGGAGCAAAAATAACTCCTGCTACCGCCTCGCCATTTTCAACAATGGCCAATGATATGCTCCAGCAATCATTACCACGCATAAAAGCACGAGTACCATCTATTGGATCGATTACAAAACAGCGCCGCTTTTCCAATCGAATTAAATCGTCAGCACTTTCTTCGCTTAACCAGCCGTAATTTGGGCGAGCGCTTAATAGGTTTTCATATAATAACCTATCAACCAAAAAATCAGCCTCTGTAACTGGTGAGGCATTGTCCTTTGTCCAGCTTTTTATATCACGTTGGAAATAGCCAAGCGCAACTATGCCAGCCGCCACAGCATTTGAGCGCAATAATTCTAAATCACTTTCATAATTGCTGGTTTTTTTCACGACCATTAGCTCTCAAAATCTTATGTTGAATAAACTGCTTAGGTTAGCCAACATAAATGTGCAAGTTGATGTTTGTAATATTTATGAGAGGCTATGCTTTGCTAATGTTTAACTAATCCTGATTTAGTGCGGTTAATAGCTTCTTACACCAAGTAACAACCTGCTAACCCTTTTGCAAAGCAATGAAATTTTAACCTACTTTTTTAAGACCATTGATAACTAGCTTTGTTAGATTGCCTGTAACGAAGAGAGCAAAAGCTCCGAAAGTTAACAGGAAGATATCATTATGAAAAAGACACCAAAATTGGTGGGGTCACCTAGTGTGATTATGTTTGGAGCAGCTCACGCATCGGGCGTGCAATATGCTCCAGCCAATGACAACCAAATAGAAACGACAGAAAAAACTCTAACAATTCGCAAGAAGCTCGACAAAAGCGGTGTTGCGATTAAGATAAAAGTTCCCGTATCAGAATATTATGGCGTTGCAGTTGCAACTATTATTAATGATGAGGGTGCTCTTTCTAGTGAAATTACGCTTGTGCATAAAGACGAAGATCTAAATTATCGTGTTTATAAAGAATTGGGCAATACAAATGTTGTTGCTGAATGGCAAAATTGGGGTAAAAAACTTCGTCTGCCCCTATATATTAAGAGCGGCAATGGTGATTTAATGCCTTATAGCCAACAAGTCGGTGGTGTTTTGCTTGGCAATAGTAATGAGCGTAAAAAAGCTATTGGTGAAGTTTCAAGACGACCTCGTTTTCTAAATCGGCGCAAATAACCTAAGGGTCTAGACCCTAAAGAACTCCTTCTACAATAAGCGCTAAGCTTAAGGTCAATCCTACATAGTGATTGACCTTAAAGCGTTTAAGTGCGCCTTTGCTATCATTTGGCTTTAGTGTTTTTACCTGCCAAAGAAGCAAAATTAATGGAATGAATAATAATAAAAATAGCCATGTTTTTGCACCCGCAAAATAACCTGCCAATGCCCATAAAAACAGAGCAGCAAAATAAAATAGTGCCACAATTTTTTTAGTATGTTTGCCAAATAATCTAGCGGTTGATTTCACCCCAATCATTGCATCATCTTCAATATCTTGCATGGCATAAATAGTATCATAACCAATAGTCCAAGCGATTGAACCAAAATAAAGTAAAATTGGCGCAAGGCTTAATGAGCCAAAAATAGCGGCCCAGCCCATTAGTGCTCCCCATGAAAATGCCAAACCCAAAAATAATTGCGGCCACCAAGTAATGCGTTTCATAAATGGATATATGGCAACTAAAATAAGCGAAGTAGCACCAAGAATAATTGTGAAAAAATTAAATTGCAGCAGGATAATAAGCCCTATCAAAAGCTGCAATATTAAAAAAATAATCGCTTTTTTTATGCTAACCTGACCGCTGGCAATAGGGCGAAGCCGAGTGCGGGCAACCTTTTTATCAATATCCTTATCAACAATATCATTAAAGGTGCAGCCAGCGCCTCGCATAATAATTGCCCCAAGCAAAAATAAAATTAGATAATAAAAATTAAATGAAAATTCTTCTTGCGCAATATTGGTCAAAAAAAGCGAAAAGGCGCATGGCCAAAATAATAGCCAAACACCAATAGGCCTATCAAGGCGCATTAGGCGCAAATATGGTTTTGTCCAGTTTGGGGCAAACCTATCTACCCAATTATTTTGCTTTGCATCAGCGATATTTAATTGCACTTTATTTTGCATAATTTTTCTCTAGCCCTTATAAGGCATAAATCAAAGCAAAATTTGAAGAGCCTTCTATAAATGCCACGCAATCATAAAAACCTCACTCGCCTATTTGTTGATATGCCTATCAATCTTAGGGATATAATTGCGCTTGATAAAAAACAAAGTAATTATCTTATTTCTGTGTTGCGTAAGAATATTGCTGATGAGCTGATAATTTTTAATGGGAAAAATGGCGCTTTTTTAGCTCAGATTGAAAAATCATCAAAAAAAGCAGCGCTATTATTGGTGATTGAGCAGCTTGCTGAGCAACCAAAAACCAATGATTTATGGTATTTTTTTGCGCCATTAAAAAAAGCTCGCCTTGATTATATGGTGCAAAAAGCAACTGAGATGGGCGTTGGCATTATGCAGCCTGTCATCACGCAATATAGTCAAGTGAAGCGCTTAAAAACTGAACGTATAAAAGCGAATATTATTGAGGCAGCAGAGCAATGCGAAATATTATCTATTCCTAAGATTGAACAAGAAATTATGCTTAAAAATCTGATAGAAAATTGGCAAAAAACACATGGTAATCGTAAGTTGATTTTAGCTGATGAAACTATGAGTGCCGCTTCTCCTATTGCAACCTTGCAGGCTCTAAGGGGTAAAAAACCCGCTTTGCTTATTGGGCCTGAGGGTGGGTTTTCTGATGAGGAATTATCTCTATTGCATGAGCAAGATTTTGTTGTGCCTATTTCTTTAGGTTCACGTATCTTGCGAGCCGATACGGCGGCGGTTGCAGCACTTGCGCTCATTCAATCAATTATATTTGAAAGCCATTCATCGTAATTTTACGATAAAAGAATTGCAATTATTTTTTTTGTCTCTTATGTTCATTTTATAAAAATACTTTAGGCAAATAATTTGGGTAAAATAGCAAGGTACGATTATGATTTCACCACTTATAGATAGTAAAGCCGATCTCATTGAAGTTCTTTCAAGAGGCAATAAGCCAAAACAGCAATGGCGTATTGGCACCGAACATGAGAAATTCACTTTTTTCAAAAAAGATAATTCGCCTGTTCCTTATGAAGGGGAAAACGGAATTGAGGCTTTGCTCAAAGGCATAATGGCGCTTGAGGATTGGGATCCGCTGCTTGATGAGGGAAAAATTATTGGGCTTAAATGTCCTGAAACGGGCGGTGCGATTTCGCTTGAGCCGGGTGGGCAGTTTGAACTTTCTGGTGCGCCACTAAAAAACGTACATCAAACCTGTGCCGAAACTGCGGCACATCTTAAAATGCTATCAGAAATTGCTGAGCCAATGGGAATTGGTTTTTTAGGCATGGGGGTTACGCCAACTTGGGAGTTGGACGAAATTCCGCTAATGCCAAAAAGCCGCTATGGTATAATGAAGCCCTATATGGAGCAGGTCGGAACGCTTGGCACATCAATGATGATGAGTTCTTGCACGGTGCAGGTAAATTTAGATTTTTCATCTGAAAGCGATATGGTCAAAAAACTGCGGGTTAGTCTAGCATTACAACCTATTGTCACCGCTCTTTTTGCAAATTCGCCCTTTCTAAATGGCAAGCCAAATGGCTATCTCTCATACCGCTCTCATATTTGGAAACACACCGATAACGCCCGAACAGGCATGTTGCCATTTGCGTTTGAGAGCGGCATGGGGTTTGAAAGATATGTTGATTATGCACTTGATGTGCCGATGTATTTTGTGATGCGCAATAAAAAATATATTAATGTAGCAGGTGAGAGTTTTAGGGATTTCTTAAAAGGTGATTTGCCACAATTAAAGGGTGAAAAACCGACCGCACAAGATTGGGAAGATCATATTTCAACAATTTTCCCCGAAGTCCGCCTCAAACAATTTCTAGAAATGCGAGGAGCAGACGGCGCACCATGGGCAGAAATTTGCGCTTTGCCTGCTTTATGGGCAGGGATTTTTTATGATCAAAACGCACTAGATGCAGCATGGGATTTGGTCAAAGATTGGAGCGAAGAGGAGCGGCAAACATTGCGAAATGAAGTGCCAAAAACTGCTCTTAACACAAAATTCCGCAACGGCACTGTAGCAGATATAGCAAGGCAAATGCTTGATATTTCAAGAGCAGGATTAAAAGCACGTAATTGCCTAAATGGCGAAGGAATGAACGAAACCCACCACCTCGCCCCGCTAGAATATACGCTAAAGAGTGGTAAAACCCTCGCAGAAAGAATGCTTGAGCTTTATCATGGCAAATGGAATGGCGATATTTCACAGGTTTATAAAGATGCGGCTTATTAGGTTGGGGTGGTTTCTGCTACTTACAATAGCAGAAATTACTACCTGATTATCGCAAACACCAGCAATAAAATACCGATGTCATTGCGTTGAAAAACGCAATCCATTTGCGTTATCCAGTCATATCAAATTTAGAAATTGCAATCTTGAGCCCACAATTCAAAATCGCATCATTGTACATATGGAGAGGTATAATGGATACCGTTTTTCAACGGTATGACGGCGGAGGAATATTTCTGGCATGGCAACAATATTAGCTGTCACTATGAACCCCGGCTATTGTGAAGTGAGTGAAAAATGGGAAGAACAACCCAGAATCTCTAAGGCAGAGTATTGCCACTCCAGATTATTTTGTTGGCTTTTCTCCTCACTTTAGCAGGTTGATGCTTTTGCCCTCAAGTATAAGAATTCCAACACGCTACAAATAAAGCCTTGACAGTTTCTCTCTGGTCAGATAAAGCTGCAGATAAATACAAACAGGAGATTTAAATATGACTTTGCGTATGACCATAACTAATGCAAACCAAATTTCAGAAGGATTATGGAGCTTTGAAATGCCTCCGCATCAAGTAAGGCATTTTGGAAATGCACCAAGTTCCGTTGGCTCACGAAGCATTATGATTTTTTCTAATTATGAATTTGATGCAAAGGCAGGCGAGTTAAACTTTGAGTCAGATGATGTTGTTGCAATTAATATAGGAACAGAACCAATAGTGATAGGCTTGGAAGCACAATCACAAATAAAAGAAAAGCCTGGGAATTCTATACATCAAAAGCTAGAAGAGCGCCCATTCGGACGAGGTGATAGAGAATTCCTGCGAATGACAAAGAATGATCTTCCCATAGCAATGCAAAAAGCTGCATTAGCTCTGTTAAATGGTGTTCGCGCCAGATCGGCAGGTGACTTGAAAAAAGGTAAGTCACGGAACTTCAGCGAAACTCCTGATAACTTTTGGTATGTGATTGTTCAACCCAGAATAGAACAACTCTCCATTACAGTTCGCGGCGCTGTTGATCATTTTGAAAATATAGCAAAACTTCCAATTAAAGATGATCGTGGAAACACATTATTTAAAGTCACATGTGAAGAAGATGTAGCCGACGCTTTGCAAATAATTTTTCATGCCAAACGTAAGGGGTGATATACGATATTTGTATGAAAACAGAGAGTTTACAAATATTTAGAATCACCAACCTACTCCATCTCCATAATCTGAGCCACTTCAACCGTGCCACCCATATCAATATAAGGATCAGTTTTTGCAATCTCAATTGCCGCGTCCATATCATCAGCTTTAACAATCATATATCCCGACAAAGCGTTTTCACCTGCGTCATCTGATACTCCACTTGGGCTAACAAGTTTGGATTTTCCTAAGGGAGTTCCGGGAGGGTTTAATACTGCATCACCAAGTCCCGCCATCCATGCCTGCCATTTTTTCATATGCGCTGCACCCTCTTCTTGTGTAGCTGGTTTTTTTGCTCGCCCACGATAGGTAATAATAAAATTTGGCATTTTGTTTTCCTTTATAATTTTGATTTCAGTTATTCAGCCGCTTTTGCCTTTATCTCTTTACTCTCAAGATTGCCCATCTCGTCAACAATATGAGAAGCAAGTGCGTCGTAAATTCCGCCATAGGCGTGGCTGGCTCGTAATAGGGCGATTTGCGCATCTTTTAGCGCTGGAAATTGCTTATCTTCAATTATTTGCATTCCTGCTTGTAGAGCGCTTTGCGGCAAGATACCAACTGCTAATCCAGCCATCACCGCACTTGAAGTTGAAGTTGCATCGGAAGATGTGTAGGCAATTCGATAATCTTTGCCAGATCGATTTAACCCCGCAATAGCACCGTTACGCCAAGAACAAGTTTGCGGCCCTGTTGCAATGGGTAGGGGATCAGATTTTAGTGCTTCACTGTCTTTTGAAGCGACCCAGAACACTTTTTCGGTACGAAATAATTCACCAAATTCATCCAACGTGCCTTGCGAAAATACTATTAAATCGAATCTCCCAACGCTCATGCCTTCAAGTAAATCTTCTGATGCCATACATTTCACATCAACAGTAATTTTGGGATTGGTGCGCTGAAAAGAAGAAAGCACTATGGGCAAAAGACGAACCGCATAATCATCAGGAATACCAAAGCGAATATTACCTGCTAAATCACCTTGAGAAAAAACATCAATGATTTCAGCGTTGGTGCGTAACATTTTGCGAGCAAGCGCATAAAGCATTACACCCTCTGGGGTTAGAGAAATAGAGCGTCCCTCACGAATAAAAAGCCTAGCCTCAAGCCGCTCTTCAAGCCGTTTAATTTGCATTGAAACCGCAGACTGCGTCTTAAAAACTCTTTTTGCTGCCTCAGTAAAACTAGAGCAATCGGCAATCGTGCAAAAAGTTTGTAATTGATCTAGATCTAAAGGTGTACTCATTTCATTCATCACAATTATTGATAGGTATGATGAAATCTATTTGTTTGATTAATGAATTGCAACCCCCTATATTTATATTGTTAATAACACAAACCCAAAGGAGAAATATTATGGGTCTATTTTCATTTTTCAATGCCAAGAGTTCACTTTCTAACCTAAGCGCCCTCGATAATTGTCGTCTTAGTGATTTGGGTTTGAACCGTTATGATCTATTTGATGCGCGTCACTTAAATGCAAAAAAAGCTGGTAATTTCTTAAGCGAGCGCCGTTCTGAGCGAGCACATTTTTGGCTTAAATAATTCTATAGTTTTAGAATATTATCCCTATAGCTAAAACTAAAAAAGCCAGATCGAGCTTTATGCTGATCTGGTTTTTTGATATCTAAATATACATTAGTTGTTAGTTGAGCTTTGCGCCAACTTCTTTAATTGATTGATTAATATAATCATCACCTTTTTTAAGCATTTGCTTTTCAAGTAATTTTTGCGCCGCTTCAATTGCCACATCGGCAGATCGAGCACGAACTTCACCAACAGCATGAGCTTCAGCTTGTGCAATTTTTTCTTCAACTGATTTTGTACGACGAATAATAAGTTCTTCAAGCGCAATTTGTGCTTCAGCGCTCATGCGTTTTGCATCTTCTTTTGCCGCTGTAATAATATCATCAGCTTCACTTTGCGCAGCTTTTCTCTTGCGCTCATATTCAGCAAGCAAAGCTTGCGCTTCTTCACGCAGGCGTTTTGCCTCATCTAATTCTGTTTGGATTTTTTCAATCTTGCTATCAAGAGCACCAGTAATGGCCTTTGGCACTTTCATATAGACTAAAATACCGATAAAAATAATCATGCCAACAAGTGCATAAAAGGAATTATCAAGTTCCATAATTCTATCCTTTCACCACAGATTTAACAATATCACGAGCATCTTTAATAGAAATCTTACCTGTTAGCTTAGAGATTAGCGAAACAAGTGTTTCAGAAGCTATTTCATCAACATTAGCTAAAGCGGCAGATTTAGTTTCTTTAATCCTAGCTTCTGCAATGCTTAGTTTTTTACTTAACTCAGCTTCAACTTCACTATGTTTTTCATCAAGCTCGCTTTTTATATCATTTCGAGTTTCTTCAGCAATTTCATGTGCCTGTGCTCTAGCAGTTGCAAGTTCAGCTTCATAATTTTCAATCGCTTGCTCTGTTTTTTGACGTAGGCGTTCAGCCTCTGCCAAATCACCCTCAATCCTATCGCGGCGAACTTCTAAAATTTCACCAATTCGAGGTAAAGCAATTTTGCTCATTAATAAATAAAGCACACCAAAAGTAATAGCTAACCAGAAAAGCTGTGGTCCAAACGTTGATGGATCAAAGGGAGGAAAAGGCTTTTCTTCCTTAACTTGCTTTGTGCTGGTTTGTAATTGTTCGCCATAAGAATTAGCGCCATCAATTTTCACGACAACTTCTTCGCCGCTTTCATTGATAGTTTTTACTACAACATCTGGAGTGGAATTATCACCCGCCATATTAACTCTCCGCTAAAAAACTTAAATCTAGGCCAGACTAAAAAATCCTGACCTAGATATTTAATTTATTGTTTCTTAAACAACAAACAAAAGCAATAGAGCAATAAGAAGCGAGAAAATACCAAGCGCTTCTGTCACCGCAAAACCAAAAATAAGGTTTGTAAATTGACCAGCAGCTGCTGCTGGATTACGTAAAGCACCTGAAAGGTAATTACCAAAAATAATACCCACACCGATACCAGCGCCGCCCATTCCGATTGTTGCAATGCCTGCACCGATCATTTTTGCTGCTTCTACTTCCATTTTTTAATCTCCTTTAGAAAAAATAATTATAATTAAGTTTAGGGTAATTAGTGACCCGGATGAATTGCATCGTTTAAGTAAACGCATGTTAGAATTGTGAAAACAAAGGCTTGTAATGCTGCAACTAGCACCTCAAGTCCCGTTAGCGCTACCGTCATTGCCATTGGTAATATTGCACCAATAATTCCAACCAAGCCCATTGCGGTTAGTGAAACCACAAAACCTGCAAATACTTTTACCACAATCGCCCCTGCCAACATATTGCCAAACAGGCGCAGGCTTAAGGAGAGTGGACGTGAAAGGAATGAAAGGACTTCAATAGGCACCACAATAATTAAAACTACTAATGGAATACCTGAGGGGACAAAGATTTTTAAGAACTTAAATCCATTTTTCCACACACCGTAAAAAATAACGATTGTCATAACCAAAAGAGCTAAACTAACAGTAATAATTAACTGGCTAGAAACGGATATAAAATAGGGGAAAAGACCCAACATATTAGAAATGAGAATGAAAACGAACAACGAAAATACAAATGGAAAGAACTTCATGCCTTCAGAGCCAGTTGAAGTTCGTATCATATTGGCGATAAATTCATAAGATACTTCTGATACTAATTGTAATCGTGAAGGAACTAGGCCTCGACCACGAGTAGTAAGAATAAGCCAGCCAGAAATTAAGGAGACCGTTACCACCATCATTAAAGCGGAATTTGTGAATACAAGATCAAAACCACCAACGCCCTGTGCGTCAGCACCAATAGTGCCAAATGAAAACAATTCAACAATATCAAATTGTTTGATTGGATCAGTACCTGCCAATTTCAACCCCTCTAGTCGTCATCATCTTCATCAACCGGAACCAGCTCATCTGGATCAGGCAAGGGCGTTGCGGCATTTATTTCCGCAGCAGCTCGAACTACATTTAGCACTCCAGCTGCAAAACCCATTAATAATAACACAAACAAAAATATTGGCTGTGTCCCAAAAAGCGCATCTAATCCAAACCCCAAAGCTGCCCCAACGACGATTGCCGAAATAAATTCCGACACCATGCGTAAAGCTCTTCCCATGCCCACCGCTTCATTTTGGCGAACCTTGTTTGCAGCTTCTTGCCCTGGCCTGTTCCCTCTAGCTTTTGCAATTCTTTGTGCAAGTGAGCCAGTTTGAGAATTTGAAGGGCTAGTTTTAAAGCGTCTTCTATTATTAGAATCAGCCATGAAATTAACACCTCAATCAGCTTTATTGCTTTGAAAGGATAGCCCTCAAAGTTGGGCGCACCATAATGTTAGGTGAAAGCCAAGTCAAGCAACACTTACTATGCTAACAGATTGAAAAATCATAAGAAAATAATTTTTATTTAGCTTAGGGCAAAAATTATTGTTTAGCTAGTCTATAAGGTAGCTGTGACAAGCTTATAATAAAGCTATTTGTAAAAACTAAGCAAACAGAGATTCTTTGCCTTATAGATTAGGTTATCTGGCACAAGAGTGTATGGTTTTACATATTGACCATTTGGCTTTGATATGAGCAGATGCAAAAAATAAAAATATTCTAGGGGGCTTATCAAATTGTCATTTGATGCAATTATTGAAGTAAAAAATGTCTCGAAATATTTTGGTGGCATAGCGGCGGTTAATAATTGCTCGCTTAAAGTCGAGCGTGGATCAATTACTGGACTTATTGGCCCAAATGGCGCTGGCAAAACTACTCTATTTAATATGGTAGCAGGAACGCTAAAACCTGACGCTGGGCAAGTGATTTTTGACGATAAAGATGTAACTGGTCTGCCGCCGCATAAATTATTTGATTTAGGACTGTTACGAACCTTTCAGCTAGCGCATGAATTTTCACAAATGAGTGCTTTAGAAAATCTAATGGTTGTGCCGAGCAATCAGCTAGGTGAAAGCCTTCTTAATGTCTGGCTAAAGCCTAAAATGGTAGCAAGCAACGATCTTGAAGTGCGCCAAAAGGCAAATGATGTTTTAGATTTCCTAAAACTATCACACGTAAAAAACGAACTTGCGGGTAATCTTTCGGGCGGACAAAAAAAACTGCTTGAGCTTGGTCGCACTATGATGGTTGATGCTAAAATTGTTCTTCTTGACGAGGTAGCGGCAGGAGTTAATCGCACCCTATTAAATGATCTCGCTAGCAATATCGAACGTATGAACAAAGAGCTTGGCTATACGTTTTTTGTTATTGAGCATGACATGGATCTAATAGGACGCTTATGCGATCCTGTTATTGTTATGGCCGCTGGTGAGGTTATGGCACAAGGCAAAATGCAAGAAATTCGTAATAATCCAGAAATTATCGCTGCTTATTTTGGCGATGCCCCTAAAGTTGCTTAAAGGTTGCATAAATGTTGATTGATCTTAAAAATATAATAGCGGGTTATGGTGGTGCGCCAATTCTTAAGGGTATTAATCTAGCGATCGAAAAATCTGATATTGGGGTAATTATTGGCCCAAACGGTGCTGGTAAATCAACCTGCCTAAAAGCAATTTTTGGATTGCTTGAAGTAAGTTCAGGTGAGGTTTTATTTAATGGGCAAGAAATAAAAAATTCACTTCCCGATAAGTTAGTGCCAATGGGGCTTTCTTTTGTACCACAAGAAAAAAATGTTTTCACCTCGTTAAGTGTGCACGAAAATCTTGAGATGGGGGCATTTATTCGTGAGGATGATATTTCTCAAACCATCGAAGAAATATATGAAATGTTCCCCCCACTTAGAGAAAAGCGAAACCAGCAAGCAGGCGAGCTTTCGGGTGGTCAACGCCAAATGGTTGCTATGGGGCGAGCGCTTATGAGCAAACCTTCTTTATTAATGCTTGATGAGCCAAGCGCAGGCCTTTCGCCTCGTTATGTGCTTGAGATTTTTGAGCAAATTCAAAAGGTCAATGCTTCAGGGGTTGGTATATTAATGGTTGAGCAAAACGCAAAGCAAGCGCTTTCCTTTGCCTCAAAGGGTTTTGTACTCGCTAATGGCACAAATTCTTTTACTGGCTCGGGGCAAGAATTATTAAATGATAAAGACGTTGCAAAAAGTTTTTTGGGTGGATAATTTATGAACGAATTAATTTTCTTTTTTAATAAGGTAATAATTTCTGGCATGGTGCTAGGCTCAATCTATGCGCTTGGCGCTATTGGCATTACGCTAATTTTTGGCATTTTGCGTTTTGCCCATTTTGCACATGGCGACATGATGACTATGGGGGCGTTTATCACCTTTTTATTAGCCAGTGCCGCAACGGCTTTGGGCTTTACTGCGCCTTTGCCTATGGGTTTTATGGTCTTGCCTATTGCTATGTTTATCGCAGCTTTTATGGCGCTTGGCATAGATAAAAGTTTTTATGCCCCCTTAAGGGCAAGGGGAGCAAAACCTGTTACTTTGCTTATTGCCTCCATTGGCGTAACCCTAATGATACAGGGGTTAATCCGTTTGTTTTTTGGCGTAAAAAGCCGAACTTTTTTTGCTAGCGAGCCTAAAGAAATATATAGAATTGATATGTCTTTCCTTGGTGCAACTCGCCCAATAACCATTACTGAGCCACAGATTTTAATGATAATCGTTACTATAATTGCGGTTGTTGCTTTGCATTTCTTTTTAACTAAATCAAAATTTGGCAAAGCCATGCGAGCCATGGCTGATAATGCTGATTTGGCGCAAGTTTCTGGTATTAATACGAAACTAGTTATAAGAGTTACATGGGTCATTGCTGGCTCACTTGCCGCAATGGCTGGCACAATGTTAGCGCTTGATGTAACGCTAAAACCAAATTTAGCATTTAATATAATACTGCCAATTTTTGCCGCCGCCATTGTTGGTGGTTTGGGGCACGCATGGGGGGCAATCGCTGGTGGGTTTTTAGTTGGTTTTGCTGAAACTATGGCGGTGTTTAATTGGGCAGTATTATTGCGCCCGTTCCGTGAAGGATTGCCTAGTTGGATACCAAATGATCTCTCCATCGTGCCAACTGAATATAAATTAACCGTTGCCTTTGTTATTTTGGTAATTGTGCTTTTGGTGCGCCCAACGGGTATATTTAAGGGGGCATCATCATGAGTTTGGCGGTTAAAAAAGCGCTTTTTCTATATGGCGCTCTGTTTATATTAATCATTGGAGTTGGAATAGTTATGGGTGCGCCATTTGGGGTGCGTTTAATGGTTGAAGCTTTAGCCTATTCACTAATCGCATTGGGGCTAAATATTCAGTGGGGATATGGCGGCCTGTTTAATTTTGGCATTATGGGCTTTCTTATGATTGGCGGTTTTGCAGTTACCTTTGTTTCTGTGCCTGTGAATATGGAATTTTGGAATTCTGATGGCCCCTTCATGTTGCTAAAAGTTATTATTGCAGCTGGAATTGGCGCAATGTTTATTATTGGAGCAAATAAATTACCCAAAATAGGCATTAAAGGAAAAGCGCAAAAAACTGCACAAATAATAGCATGGATTGGCGCTTATATTCTTTATCGATCACAAATTGACCCAGCAGCTGAATATATCGAAAAAACCTCAACCTTTGTTGGTGGGCTTGGTCTGCCTGTACTTTTAGGTTGGGCCTTTGGCGGTGTGCTAGCGGCAATTATCGCCTATATTATTGGCAAAATCTGTCTTGGGCTGAGGACAGATTATCTGGCTATTGCAACTATTGGCGTTTCAGAAATTATTCGTGCCCTAATTAAAAATATGGATTGGCTAACTAGAGGTACATTGACCGTTTCGCCCGTTCCTTGGCCCGTGCCAAAACCACAAGATTTCCAATTGATGGGTGCTGAGACTTTGCAATCATTTGTATTTGCCCGTGCTTCTTTTTTAATAATAGTTTTAATCGTGGTGCTTTTAGCACTATTTCTTATTCAGCGTGCTTATAATGGTGCTTGGGGGCGCATGATGCGAGCAATTCGTGATAATCATATTGCAGCCGCTTCGATGGGCAAAAATGTAAAATCACGTCAATTAGAAATTTTTATTTTTGGCTCAGTGCTAATAGGCATTGGCGGCGCTATTCTTACCTCGTTTGCGCAAATATTTGATCCGGGTGGTTATCAGCCGATAAATCATACATTTGTTATTTGGGTAATGGTAATAGTTGGCGGCGCTGGCAATAATTTTGGTGCATTATTTGGTGGGGTGTTTATCTATATTGTTTGGGTATTATCCGAGCCAGTAAGCCAAGCACTATTTATAAATCTAAGCGAGGTTTCAACCAATATAGGCTGGAGCGCAATTCCCGATATAGAAAGCCGCTCATTACAAATGCGAGTTTTTGTACTTGGTTTGGTAATTACTTTAGCGCTTAGATATGCGCCAAGAGGACTTATCCCCGAAACATTTCATCAAGATAAAGATGAAGAAATAACTGCTAATAAAAGTTAGGCAAAAGATATTTGGCTGAACTAGAAATTGATTTTTTAAGCGGAGCGATCGCTCATCGCCTTAAATATGGTGGTGGCAAGGGACAGACTTTGCCAAAAGCTATTGGTATGAAAATAGATAAAGAGCCAAAGGTGATTGATGCAACCGCAGGGCTTGGGCGGGACGCATTTTTGCTTGCTTCACTGGGTGCAAAAGTAACAATGATTGAGCGCTCGAAGGCAATTTATGAAAAGCTATTTTTAGCGATGCAAAGAGCGAGAGAACAGGGCGGAGATATTGCAAAAATCATTGCTAATATGCAACTAATTCATGGCGATGCAAAACGCTTAATTCCAACTCTTAATCCAGAAATTATTTTAATAGACCCAATGCACCCAGAAAGAAAGAAATCTGCTTTAGTTAAGCAAGAGATGCGTTTTTTGCGTGAAATAGTTGGCACAGATGATGATGCTAGTGAATTGATAAATATTGCGCTTAAATTTGCTAAAAAACGAGTGGTGCTAAAATGGCCGCAAAATGCAACCCTGCCAAAAGATATCCGCCCTCCATCGCACCAAATAAGAGGCAAAACCACTCGCTATGATGTGTTTATGATTTAGCTATTCATTTTTTTTTGAAATTTGAGCAACCCTTTGTCCCAAATACCTAGCTGTTTCCAAATCAGAAGCTGATGGGCCCTTATCTGGTCCTTCATCGGCATTTGATTGTGCCATCGCACCTAAAGAAGAGCCAAGTCGATTTAAGTCATCAACAGAACCAGTACTTGAATTATTTCCTGGTAATAACCCAAGACTAATCCATATCATAGAATGTTGAGCGGCAAGCACAGCAAATTGTTGCAAAACAGCCAATTTATCTCCCGACTGAGAAGAAGAATTGGTAAAACCAGCAGCTAATTTATCTTTCCAGCCTTGCTCGAACCACACTTTTGAGGACTTATCCATAAATTCTTTAAACGGAGCAGAGACTGAGCCCATATAGGTTGGCGAGCCAAATATAATAGCGTTAGCATCTGCAAGCAATTGCCAATTTTCATCAATATCGGCAACGCCTATCAAACTTACACTAACATTTTTCTCTTTATTAACTCCATCACGCACGGCCTCAGCTTGCTTTTGCGTATGTCCAAATCCTGAATGATAAATAATAGCGATTTTACTCATTTTAATATTCTTTCTTTTGATATGTAGGGTCCAAACCCCTAGCTCATTCAACTTTTGAAGAGCCTTGCTTGCAATATATTGCTTAATAGGATAAAAAGCGCAAGAAGGCACAAGTTTGATATGTAGGCACTATTTTGATATATAGGCACAAATCTGATATGTAGATACAAATTTGATACTGTTATAAAAGGAGAGGTTATTATGTCCAAGATAAGACAAGGCATGACAATGAAAAACGCTTTGGCGCAAGAAGAAGAGGAAGAGGAATGCCAATGCCCTCTTTCATATGCAATGTCACTAATTGGTGGAAAATGGAAAACTATAGTACTACACTATCTTGGCAATGGCGCTATGAGATTTGGCGCACTAAGGCGTGCTATGCCCAAAACTACTCAACGCATGCTAACTTTAACATTGCGTGAATTAGAGGCAGATGGTCTTGTGCATCGTAAAGTTTTTGAAGTAGTGCCCCCGCATGTAGAATATTCTCTAACATTTTTGGGCAAAGAACTAGCTCCAGTAATGGATAGTTTAACTGTTTGGGGGGAGTTTTATTATCAAAATAATTCTCAATCTGAGCCTAGTTAGATATATTAGCTTGCTTCTGCTACTTGCTTGGCTAGAGAAAGATCAACCGATACAATTTGGCTAACTCCTCTTTCGGCCATTGTTACGCCAAACAACCTATCGCAGCGGCTCATAGTTATTGGGTTATGCGTTACTACCACAAATCGTGTGTCTGTGCGTTCGCACATTTCATCAAGTAAATCGCAAAAGCGCTCAACATTGGCATCATCAAGCGGCGCATCAACTTCATCAAGTACGCAAATGGGTGCAGGGTTGGTTAAAAATACTGCAAAAATCAGCGAAAGTGCAGTTAATGCCTGCTCGCCACCAGAAAGAAGCGTCATGATTTGTGATTTTTTACCTGGAGGCCTAGCAATAATTTCTAAGCCAGCTTCAAGCGGATCATCGCTTTCAACAAATTTCAACTCAGCCTCACCACCACCAAAAAGCGATGTAAATAGGGTTTTGAAATGAGAATTTACCTTATCAAACGCATCATTTAATCGTGCCCGACCCTCTTTATTTAGGCTAGAAATCCCACTTCGTAATTTTGAAATAGCTGCAATAAGGTCTTCTTTATCCTTAATTATTATTTCAAGTTTCTCTTTGATTTCTGCCATTTCACGCTCAGCACCAAGATTAACTCCGCCCAAACGCTCACGCTCAACTTTTAAGCGCTCAACTT
>Ga0256834_1001099_pt1 | contig 18785 bp, 18 predicted proteins | sample 4281140metaG_FD_190536 | JGI IMG/M metagenome (GOLD analysis project Ga0256834, IMG submission 190536) | Hydrothermal vent microbial communities from East Pacific Rise, Pacific Ocean - 4281-140 | ecosystem: Environmental > Aquatic > Marine > Hydrothermal vents | place: Pacific Ocean: East...
TTTGATATATACCGTTTAAATTATAACATAAATTCTTAAGTTTAATATTAAGTAAGATCAAGCGTAAATCAACTCTCTGGAAGCAAGGTTTCAACCTTGCACTTAATACCAATACCACATTAAAGCTATAACTTTCTACACATCTTTTTTCAAGAAAAACTTCGGAAATGTGACTTTAGTCTCATATAAAAGTTGATTAGTATATTTATGTCTTTATTTTTAGAAGTACCATTAAGTTTATAATGTAAAAAGTCCCTATTTCATAGCTAATTCTAGGTGATACTAAAGTCACACTTCCAAAAAAGCCCTAAATTTGAGTCTTAAATTACAAATACTATTTGTGTAGAAAGCTATGACTAAAGCATGCTCACTCGTATTTACAAAAACTCAAACTTGATAGTTTTACTAAGTCCTTCTTGCAGTGTAAACGGAGGTTTAAAACTGCTATTTTGTAATTTGTCTGTATTTATAGCAGTATCTGCGGTAAACTTTTTGATACGGATAGAACTTACTGCAAATTTTTTGCCTGTGAGCTTGGATAGTAAATCAAAAGCATATCCACCAAGCAAACCTAGTGTGTATGGGATGGTTGGTATCTTGTTTTTTCTTCCTAGTTCTTTTTGGATAAAATCTACCATCTCGTGTGAAGTCATATCTGGCTTATCTGAAAAGTTATATACCTCCATAGCTGTTTTATGCTCTGCTAGATATGTTAAAAAAGCAGCGATATTGCCAACATATCCAATGGACTTTTTATTGTCTCCTTTGCCTACCATGAGGAACTTACCACTATGAACTTGTTTGAGGAGATTGTAAATATTTCCTCTATTGCTTTCACCAAAAATCGCAGATGGACGCAACATAAAAAGCATATGACTACTGTCTTCTTTTTGCCACTTTATAAACACTTCTTCAGCTTTGAGTTTTGAACGACCATACTCGTTAAAAGGATTTGGCTCATAGGTTTCATTGCATTCACCTTTGTCTAGTCCGTATATAGCTACTGAGCTTGTGAAAATAATCTTTTTTATATAATTTGCTTTGGCTACTATTATAATATTTTCCGCACCGCCTACATTTACTTCATCGTAAAGTGAAAGTGGTGTGACATTGTCCGCGTGTTCTGCTGCAAGATTGTATATGATGTCTATGTCTTTACAAGCTTTTGTTAGTGCTTCTTTGTCTAGAACATCACCAATGGTAGTGAGTTTGGGGTATTTTTTACTTTGAATTTTGTCATAGATTTTAACTACATGTCCATCTGCTAGGAGGTTTTCTGCTAGTCTTGTTCCTATGAAGCCACTGCCCCCTGTTATGAGTATGTTCAAATTCTCACCTTTTTTAATTATCATTATAGCACAATCAATTAAGTTTTACTGCCATTATATTATAATTTCATTTAACATCTTAATACTATTCTCTTTTTCAAATTCTTTAATTCTATCATTAGCTTTTTTGATTTTATCATTACGATATTCCGCATTATTTAAAATAAACTCTATTTTATTTGCTAACTTTTCAACATCACCAATCTCAAACAAATCCCCACACTCTCCATCTTGTAAAATCTCTTTTGGTCCTGTTTTACAAAGAGATGATATAACAAAAGTTTCTACTGCCATTGCTTCAACTAAAACTAAGCCAAATCCTTCAAACTTTGAAGATAATATAAAAAGTTTGGTATTTTTCATCCAAATAAAAGGATTTGTTTTTTTACCAAGAAATAATATTTGTTTTTGTAATTTTTTTGATTTAACTAAGTTTTGCATTTTAACCTTATCTGGTCCATCTCCAATAATATATAATTTTTCTCTAATTTTATTTGCCTTATATATTTTATCATAAGCTAAAATAAGTGTAGTTAAATCTTTTTGATGTTCATCAACTCTTGTAACCGTGCATATAAATTCTTTTTTAAAAAGCAATTTTTCATTATCTGTTAAATATTTTTCATTACTTGCTTTTTCTCTAATTTTATCAAAATCAAAAGGATTGTATATCATTTTGATTTTTTCTTTTGGAAGATTTGGATAAAAATCTTCTAGTTGCTCTTGCATCTCATTTGCTATTGTTACTATATAGTCATATTTATTTAATTTTTTTTCATAACTACTTTTAAATAAATTTTTAATACCTCCAAAAAAATGCTCAACCGAACCATGAAGCCATATAATATGTTTTATATTTTTAAATTTTGTTATATATCCTGGTAGAAATTGATAAAAGCTTATAGTAATATCATAATTATTTATTTTTAAAATTTTTTTTACTTTTGTATGGTAGTAATAAAAATCAAAAAATATAATAGATCCATATAAAAATATATTGAAAATTTTATTTTTTTTACCTAATGTTCTAAGCTTATATATAAACTTAGATATTTTTTCAGGTTTAATGTATTTATAATCTACTTTTTTAGGAATTGCATATTCAAAAGTATTATCATCTTTTCCCATATCAAAATCTATTATCAAATCAACCTTATATCCTTTTTTGATTAAACCTTTAATGTATTCTATAGCAACAAGTTCTGCACCACCTACTTTTATAAAATGTAAATAAAATAGTATCTTTTTCACTTTATTTTTCCTCTGAGTATCTTCATAATCTTTAAGGTTTTAAATTTTAAATAAATTTTTCTAATAAAATATTCTATATTAAAATTAAAACTTGAATTTAGCATATTATATAAATTTTGATTAATAAATTTTTTTATATTTTCTTCTTTTTGTTTTTGTAACTCTTTTTGTACTTCATCCTCTATGCCACTATTATCAACAATATAATTTGATACTTGAAAATTTTGAAAATTTATTCTATTTTTATCAAAAGAGAGCATATTTTCTAAACTTTTTTTTATATTAACTGAAAAAAATATATTCCAACCAGCTTGTATAAATATAGGACTATCTCTGTAGATCAAATGTGCTACAGCTTTATTATGATACATTGCCAGTATAGATATACTACTTGGAGTAGTAATCACACAATCAACAAGTTTTAAACACTCTTCAAAACTTCCATTTTTGATATTTTTATTACTATCTAGTTCTAACTCTTTCATCAACTCTTCATCAAATATTCTAAAAATATATTTAAAAAATAGACTATCTAACTCTTCAATAATCTTTTTTAAAAGAGCTATAAGGTTTTCTTTTTCACTTTTGTTATAATAAGCAGTATTTGCAGTGGTTATTAAAAAAGTTTTATTATTAATCTTTTTTTGAGGTGTCATTGTTGGTGATATTCTTTTTGGTAAATATTGCATAGTTTTATATCCTAAAAAGTTAAAATATTTTGTTTCTTCTTTTCCCACACATAGAAAAATATCATGTAAAATTGGATGGTATAGATTTGCATTATATTTTTTATTCATAGGATTTTGAAAACAATTTGTCCATTCTATAATACCATCAGACAACAAAAGTGTTTTGACAGCATTTCTTTTTGCCTTTATAATTAAAAAATTAGATATTGGATTGACATATAGTTGAGATATAATCATCTCATATTTTTGTAAGTCTTTATCTTTTATTTTATAATCATTATTTCCATCAAAGTCAATTATATTATTGAAAATACCTAATGCTTTATAATAACTAGAATCCTCTAAAAAAAGTTTATTCATGATAGTAATTTTTTATACTCTTTCATATATTCACTAGCCATGTTTTTTGCAGAAAATTTCTTTAATGCTAGCTTTCGTGCTTCTATACCATTACTAATATATATTTTATTATTTACATATTGATATATTTTTTCAAAATCATTATCTAATAAAATGTCAACCACTAAACCATTGAGATTATCTATAACAACTTCTTTCATTCCACCATTTTGTGAGACTATAGCAGGTAGTTGAAAATAAAATGCTTCTATGAGACCAAGAGGTAGTCCTTCACTAAAAGATGGCATTAATTGTATATCCATGTTTTGTAAATTTTTAAAAAGTTGTGCAAATTGTAAATTACCATAAAAAATAATTTCCTCTTCAAGATTATTATTAACCATATATTTTTGCAATAATGTATAGTAGTCCTTGTCAATAGAAAAATCACCAAAAATATGTAATTTTACATTTTTTCCCTTATCCCTTAAAAATTTTATCATTCTAATAGAATACATTTGATTTTTTCGATTTATAATATTACCAACTTGACAGAAGTTTAACTCTAATCTATTTTTATCTTTTAATTTAAAAATAGGAAAACTCTCATAATTGACACCATTATAAATAGTTGAAGCTTTTATACAATCTATAGTTTTTAAATATTTTTTTACCTCTTTCGAAACTGCTACTGTCTTATCTTGGCGTTTATACAGATATTTATGTATATTGAGCCTAATATAACTTTTAAGCTTATCTATTAAACCTTTATTGCTACTTACTGCTTCTTGATCCTCTACAGCATGACATGTGGCAATCATTTTTGTATTTGAACCAAATCTTCTAAGTAAAAAACCAAATACATTAGGATGATAAGTGTTTAAGTGTATAATATCAATCTGTTTAATCTCTTTTTTAATCTTTAAAATATCAAAAAAAGCATATTTAAAGGAACTATACTCATAATATTCTATCCCTTTTTCTTCTAAATATGATTTATAATTATCATTCTTAGATTTATTTAAACTAATAATTTTAATGTTATCAAAATTATTATTTAAAATAATATTTAAAATCACTGTATTTGGTGCTGTTCTATTTAAAGAACCTAAAAAGTATATAACTTTCATATATTATTTCCTTTTGTATCTAAAAGTTTATAAGTTAAAACAAAATTAGCCCAAAAAGGGATAACAAACAGTACATCTATAAAAAATGCCTGGGCTAAAAGTCCGATAAAAAATGCAGTACTTATTATATATAGTTTTTTTCTTTTTTTTACTACTGATTTTATTTTATTTAGCAATAAAAAAAGAGTCATTATAATAAATAATAAAAATAATATTAACCATACCAAGCCAAAATTATACAGTAAATATATATACATATTATGTGAAGAGTGATGAGAAAAATAATATACATTTGAACTTAAGCCAAAGCCTTGATAGAGATATTTACTACTACTGATATACTCAATATACTCCTGCCACCCTAAAGTTCTTGCATTTTCATTCGTTAGATTTGAAGAATCGTAACGACCAAGCATATACTCAAAATCAATTCCATACACTCCATCCAAAGAAAGCAATAAAATAATGATAATAAACATAAAAGCCATTAAGTAAAAAAATATCTTAATATCATAACTGCTTAGTGTTTTATAGATAAAAGAAAGAAACATATATATAAAATATGCTAGTATAAGAGCTAAAAATGCTCCTCTAGATTGAGTAAGGATAATAGAAAACAATAAAATAATTACTGCTATATAAAAAAGTCTATTATTCCTGTTAACAAACATTTTAATAGAAATCAATAGATATAAAGCAAAAGTTATATGCAAAGCCCAAAAGTTAGGATCAACATAATAGCCAGTATATCTTGGTAATACCCCAGTATAAAATACGGTTGTTGTTATTTTATTTGCCATCTCTCTTCGCTCAGTTTGATATAAATAATCTAATGCTATACTCCCCAAACCCACCACAAAAATTGCATAAAAAAATAAAAATATTCCTATCCCAAAAATTATTATATGTAAATAATAAATTGTATCTGCGTTTGAAAGAAATTTATCTAATTTAGATAGAGCAAATCTTGCAACAAGTATAATATTCATTAAATACATACTACTAATCAAATGATTTTCAACACTATAAGTAAAAGAAAACTGTACCAATATATATAAAAATGTACCTAGGAGAAAATAATCAAAGAGATTTAGCCTAATTTTAATATGATTAGTTTTTATTACAACTTCAATTAAATGAATTAATAAAACAAAATAAAAAAATTTAAGTCCAATTCTTCCAATAGGGATAAAATATGTATGTACATAGATACCTAGAAAAATAATTACTAGATAAACTTTAAATGCTTGAGAATTAAACAGCTTTGAAAAACTCATTAACCCACTCATTTATTTCAAGTTTATCTATATTAGTTTCTGTAAATTTTGATTGAAAAAAATCTATATCTACTTCTTTATCAATATCATAAATATTTTTATCATTAAAAAAATTATCAAATTTAATATACTCATTGTTTGTAATGAGTTTTCTATGAGAACCAATAGTTTCAACCGTTCTCATAGTTAAACCTGTTTGATGTAAGTTTGCAACATCTAAGACAACTTTACTAGATGAGATAAAATTGTATGACTCTTTAATTGATATTTTTTTAAAAATCACATCAGAAAGAGTAATTTGATTAAAAGTATCACTAAATATTTTATTTTTAAAATAAGATAAATAACTTGTATATAAAATAATTTTAAACTTTAGGTTATTCTCTTTACAAATAGTTTTATATCTGTTTATATACTTTATTCTCTCTCCATGTTCAGTCCCTATAAATAACAAATCATATGAAATATCGGATTTTTTTTTATACTTTTCTATAAAAAACAATGGTTTATAACTAAAATTATACTCATCACAGTCTTTTTTATCAAAAGAATAAACTTTATCATACAAATATTTAGTTTTTAACAAAATTTGATTTCTTTTTACAGAATCCCATTGATAATTGATTCTTCTCTTAATATTGGTCTGCTTATATAATGTTTCTAAAAAAACTTCACTAAGTAATTCACCTCTAATTACAAATAAAAAATCATATGACTTATCTTTTGTACTTTCTAAGATTTTTTTTAAATAATTTTTTTGAAGTTTCTCATAAAGTTTTTTATTTATTTTATTTATAAATAAAGAGACTTTTCCATGTAATTTTTCAGGAAAAAAATCGACTTCATATCCATTGTTTTGCATGGCTTCAATTAACTCATTTTCATACCCTGCAAATTTTGGAGCTATAAAAAATATTTTACCTTTTCCCATTACTTATAAAGTCCCTTTTCTTTCATCTCTTCTATACTCTTTTCATAACTATCTTCCATAACTTCTTGTGCGTCAACCCATTTTGTAAATCTACTAATGCCTTTTTCAAAACTAACTTTTGGTTCAAAGCCTAATTTTTCTTTTATTTTAGTTAAATCAGCATAGTTATCACGAATATCTCCTAATCTATAGTTCCCGGAAATTGTTATTTTAGAATTGCTATTATACTCTTTGACAAGTGTATTTGCCACTGTCATAACATCTATAGCTTTTCCAAGTCCAACATTAAAAACTTCGTAGTTTGCCTCTTCTTTTTCTATACCTAAAATAGTTGCATCGACTACATCATCGACATAAATAAAATCTCGACTCTCTTTTCCATCTTCAAAAATATTTATATTATTTCCATTTTTAATACGAGTTGAAAAAATAGATAATATTCCTGTATATGGATTAGACAGAGATTGACCTGCTCCATAAACATTTTGGTACCTAAGAGCAACTGCTGGAATATTTAAAGATTTTCCCACTACTAAAAACATCTGCTCTTGTACTTGTTTTGTAATACCATAGATAGAACTAGGATGTATTTTACTTTCTTCATCAGTTGCTAAAAGTTTTACATTATCTTTACATATAGGACACTTTACATTAAAATCTTTTTGTGACATATCTCTATCTAAGCGTTCATTTGGATAGACTATACCATCTTTTTCACATAAATATTTCCCTTCACCATAAATAGACCTTGATGAAGCAATAATCATTTTTTTTACACTATGCTCTTCGTTTGCTAAAATATCTAAAAATATTGATGTACCTTTTATATTTACATCTGTATATTTTTCTATCTCGTACATAGATTGTCCTGTTCCTGTCTCTGCTGCTAGATGAACAACCACCTCTATATCTTCCAGTGCTTCTTTCCAATCATCATAGCTCAATACTGAGCCTTTAATAAATTTTACTTTATCTTTTATGCTATTATATAGAGGTGAATTATCACTATGAATCTGAAGAGATAAATTATCCAAAACTGTGACACTATATTCGAGTTTTATAAGCTTTAAAGCTAGATTTGAACCTATAAAACCTGCTCCACCTGTTATCAATATATTTTTATATTTCATCTAAAAATTCTCCTTTTTTATCTGTTTTTTGCCACTTTTTTGTTTGAGGGTTATATCTTTTAACTACTCTTGCAGGAACTCCTACAATAACACAATAGTCAGGAAATATACCTCTTACAACTGCATTTGCACCAACAACACAATGTTTACCTAAAATGGTACCTGCTTGAATTTTTACATCACTACCAAGAAAACAGTTTTCTCCAATTTCTGTCTTTTGCACTATTAAGGGCTGATTACCAATAGGTAAAGTTAAATCTTCATATTTATGGTCTGTATCCTGAATTGACACATTAAATGAAATTAAAGTATTTTTCCCTATCCTTAAACTATCTGCTGCAGTAATATGACACCTCTGTTGTATACTAACACCATCTTCTAATATAATATGTGGATGAAATTTTTCATGTGCATAAGAAGATACACCTTCAATTCTTGCATCATTCCATACAAAAACATTATTACCAACCGTAATAAATTCAGGTGTTAAAAAAAGTGGTTTTTTTATAATGACATTTTTTGCAATCTTTTTAAATACAAACCTATAAAATATTCTAGTTTTTAAACGGTAGTAATTTGAACTTATAAATTGTGCTTTCCTAGAGAAAGGAAGTTTAATAAACTTGTTTATTTTATGTAACATCTAAAAATCCCTTATAATTGTTGGTTCCATACCCTAAAATATATTTTAATTTTTCTTCAGTTTCATCCCAAAAATTTTGTTCTGTATTTTTTATTGTAAAAAATTCTATTTTTTCTTGAAGTTCTTTTAGTGTTTTAAAACTATCATTCCATATATCTATAGAATTATCTGCATCTATATCTTTGTATTGTAAACTTATACAATTATATAAATAACTATCATAATATGCTGTTGAGTTATATACAATAGAAAAAGTGTAATTACTATCTTTCATAAGTTCTTTTATAGTTTTGTTGTCTGCCATTGTAAAGTTATTATTATAAGCTATATCTTCATATATCTTTTTATCTAAAGAGGGATGAAGCTTAAACTCAACCTCTATATTTAGAGTTAATTTTAGTTTTTTTAGTATCTCGACTATATCTAAATTATTTTTATGATATTGCACTCTTGCAAAAAGAACCAAAATCTTTAACTTTTTAACTTTTTTTACAACTAATGGATGAATATTTCGTGGATACCCTGCTACTTTTATTTTTTCTTGTGATACACCAAACTTTTTAAATTCTTGTTTTGTATAATCCCCCCAACATAAAAGATTTTGACTGATTAAGTTTTCATATGCAACTAAATCGATCGGATAACTATCATATATAAACCATAATCCATGCTGTAATGTATATGTTTGAATACTATTTTTTTGAAAATAATAATCTAAAATCCCTTCATAGTTTAAATTACTACAAAATGAGCAAAATTTTTGAATATTATCAACTCTATTATTTTCTAGATCATCTATAATATTTAGAATGTAAGTCATAGTGATAGCTAAAGACAATTTATTTTTAAAAGACAAATCTATATCATTAAAAAATATATGTTTAAAAGATATACCTATATTTTTTAATGAGATTTTAAATGAACTTTTAATTTTAGACAAATCAACTAAAGAAGAATCAATATCTTTTCTAACATAATTGAGTAATTCATAGTAATCATCTCTTTTATATCCCCCTATTGAAAATAAAATCTTCTTACTATTGTCAATATTTATTTTTCTTGTTAAAACTAAATATGCAAAATCTTTCACATTAAGCTTTTTTTTAGCATAAACTAACGAGATGATTTCTAACGACAATATATTATGCATTGGATATTCTTTATAATTGTAGACCAACTTACTCTTGATAATTTTATACCTTTTAAATAGTTTTTTCATATTAACTCTCTTAATTTTTTATATGACACTTCATTGTAAAAGATTTTCATCTGAACGGAAAGTACAATAATATAAAAAATTATTGCACAGACTATAACACTCCAAATAGAAACTAGATATATTTCTAACATAAAGAATAGAATCAAAGATATAAATAGAGAAAGAAATAGTGATGTAAAATATATTTTATATGGAAAATAACTGAAAAAATTTGAATTCAATTTTATATTTATCTTTTTAATAAGAAGGTATCCTCCTAAATAATTTAAAAATGTTGTAGCAATGGCTGCTCCAATTACACCAAACTCTAATATCAATATATAATTTAAAATAATATTTAAGCTCATAATTAATAGAGTGTTTTTAAATAACTCTTTTTCTAAACCTATGGCTCCCATAATTCCAGCAAATATGACTACTGCTCTTAACCATTGAAACATATATATTTGAAAGATTAATACAGCACCTATATATTTATCTCCAAAAAATGAGATTATTATTTCATTTGCAAAAACTAAACAAAAGATTACAATAGGGATTAAAAGTATGGAAGCTTTTTCCATAGATATTTTCCATAATTTGACAATTTCATTATATTTTTGATCTCTATAGAAATTTGATACTATAGGTATCATTACAGTCAACAAAGAACCTGTGATAATCCCTATGAAGGGTATTTGAAATGCTCCAATTTTAAGATTTGAATAATCATCAATAGTAAGCATTATAGAAACCATCAGTTGATCTATATAGCCATTAAAAACACTGATTAATGTGACTGATCCCATTGCAATTATATATTTTGTTTCTGTTTTATTTATAAAATATGTATAGCTATTGGAAAGAAAATATTTTAAATTTTTCTTTGTTAAAAATAAAAATAAAAATGAGTTAAAAATAGCAGTTACCAAGAGTACATAATAAATATTTTGAGTATAAATTACTATAAAAATATTAATTGATATGCTTATTAATTGAACTATAGAAGTTATAAATAGATAATACTTTAAATTATTGGTAACAGTGCTTAAATTTTTAAATAATTCAAGAGATGTATTTGTAATCATAATAATCGATAATAGTATAAAATAATCACTAAAGTATTCATTATTAAAAATAGAGGTTAATAATGTATTTGATACAATAAATAATAAAATTCCAAACATAACAAAGAGCAGTTGAGAAATAAAAAACCTCTTATAAATAGATACTTTTTTTCTATAACTATCTGATTGTCCATGAAAATAACTAATAGCAACCGGTATTCCCATACTAAATATTACTCCAAACATCCCTGCTATCAATAATAGTTGCTGATACTTTCCAAACTCTTCAGTTGTTAAATATCTTGCTATAATAATAAAAAATAGCATTGATAGTACCTGTCTAATTGTATTTTGAAGTGTAAGATATATTGTTTTATTCATAACTATATTGAAAACTCATTAAATGATTTAATATAAACTTTAGAATACTTTTGTAATTTTAAATTATTAAACCCATAAAAATCTATATTATGTATTTTTGCAGCTTCATAATCATTACCGCTATCACCTATTAAAATAGTTTCATTTTGAATATACTTATTTTCATTTAATATATTTTTAACTAACTCATTTTTATGAATTGGTGAGCCATTAATAGATAAAAAATATTTATATATATCTAACTCTTTACATAAGTATCTAAGCTCTTTTTCATCTGAACCAGAAGCTATATGAAAATTATATTTTTGGTAATTTTCTTTAATAAAATCTACACTATCTTTTATGAGATATTTTTTATTTGCAAGTTCTTTTTTCATAATAATAGAAAAATTATTTGCTAATTTATTAATATCTTCTTCTGAAATATCCTTATTTAATAACTCTCCAAAAAAGTATCTAACTTTCACATATCTTGATAAGCCACCATTTTGATGATGATACTCTAAAAGTTTTTTTACCAAAATATAATCATAATCTTCAAATATCTTTCTAAATCCATAGTCTCTTATAGGCATACTATCAAGTATTACACCATCAAAATCCCATATTATATTTTTTATCATGTTATTTCAATCTATTTTTATCTAAAAATTCTTCTACTTTTTTAACATCATCAGGAATATCTACAGCTATAGAATCTACTGTAGTTTCTTTCATCTTTACCTTATATCCCATGTCTATAAATCGTAAAATCTCAATATCTTCATATTGTTCATTTAATGTTTTATCTCTATTTGAAAATAATTCTAATGCTTTTTTAGTAAACCCATATACACATACTTGCTTTTTAAAGATAGGTTGTTTTGATGATTTATTAAAAGGCACTCCTCGTCTTGACATATAAAGTAACTCATCTTTTTCATTAACTATTGTTTTTATGATTGTACTACTATCTACTTCATCATTTATATCTATTTGTTTATATAAATTATAAGCTACATATTTATCTGTATATTTTAAATATTCATTTACAACTTCATCTATACTCTTAGAATCTATTACAGGCTCATCACCTTGGATATTTACATATAAATCATAATGCTCACTTTTAGCAACTTGTGCTATTCTATCTGTACCTGTTAGACAATCTTCGCTTGTCATTATAACTGGTATATTTTCCGATTCACAATAAGCTTTTATTTTCTTACTATCAGTAGCAACAATAAGCTTTGTCAATAACTTGGATTTTTTGGCTTGAAGATAAGTTCGCTTAACCATTGGAATATTATTAATTAAACATAATGGTTTTCCTTCAAATCTACTTGATTTATATCGTGCAGGAATAACACCTAAAATTCTAAGGCTAATATCTTTTTTAAATATACTAGGAGTTATAAACTCTATAATAATTCTTTGAGCTAATTTATTTAGTCCATTAGTTAATATGGTATTTTGTTCTTCTAACACTTGACTATCAGTAATAACTGTTGTCTCATCATAATTATAATTAGATTCATTAATTTTATAGCCATCTAATCCGCCTACTTCTACTTTTTCAATATTTTTAGAGATTAAATAATTTATAAAGACTATTGCAACATTTGTGATAAACATATCATCAATATATACTAAACTTTTGATATCTAGTACTATATTTACATCCATATCTGATATTAAATTAGATGTAATTATGACCTTATTAATTGGTAAAATATTTTTAAATTCATCAAATCTTTTTTGATTTGAAAAGAAATAATAGTCACACTCAAAATTTGCTTTATGATTTAATGCTATTGTAATATACTCATCACTATCTATTTTATTTTTTATTAAATTGTAATATTCATTTATGCTTTTTCCAGAAGCTATTAATAATACTTTTTTATTGTTAGGTATTTTTAAACTATTTTTAATACTAGTCTTAGCTTCTAATAAAAATTCTCTATATAATTTTTCTATTAAAGTTTTATTAAATGAAGTTTTATTATTTTCTGGTAAAGCTTCTAAAACTCTTTTAACACCTACTATGTGATTTGTATTTTTATTTATAAGATATGTGGCATAATTTGGATGACAATCAAATGATGCAGAAAGATACTGAGCAGGAGAAAATCCCCAAGGATTTTTTTGCATAAGTGAATTTAGAAATGTATCTATTATCTCTAATAGCGGTAATATATTATATGATATATTATATGTATTATTTAAATAATCAGTTATAAGTTCAGTGTTTAAATTCCCTGCACCTCTTCCTATACCATATATACTTGCATCTATAATAATATCTCTTTTTATATTCATATTGCACATATTTATGGCATTTGAAAATGCTAGTTGCATATTATTGTGTGAATGATAGCCTAAAGATATATCTTTATTTAGATTATTATCAGTTAAAATCATATATCGTTGAAACTCTTCTAGTGTCATAGATCCAAAGCTATCAACTATATAAAATGAATATATATCTAACTTATTTACTTTTTGAATTAAAGATAAAAATTCTAAATCACTATAATTTTTTGTAACCATTGGTTGAAAATAAACTTTATATCCTAAATCTATAATTTCTTTTGAATAAGTTAATGCTAATTCTAAATCTTTTTTATGAAAAGCTAATCTAATACCATCTATTAAAGTATCTTTTCTATTTAATAAATTACTTATATTGTAATCACCTAAATTTATCATCACAACTTTTTGACACTTCTGGTTTGTATCTTTTAGTATATTATCTATAACTATAGTATTTGAAAATAATGTAGAATTACTTTCTTGTCCTTTTTTATCATTTAAATAACCACACTCAAGTATATCAATATTTGAATTTTCTAATGAATTTATAATATTATTTATTTGGCTATTTGTAAAATTCCAATCATTTATATATCCGCCATCACGAAGTGTACAATCTAATATTTTAATTTCACTCATTTATAAATCCTTTTTTATTTATCACTAACTATGCTACGGATTCTAATATTTTTTTAAAATTTTTCAAATAAATCATATTTGGTCCATCACTAAAAGCTTCTTCTGGATTTTCATGCACTTCAAAGAAAAATCCATCTACACCTACTGCACTTGCTAATTTTGCCATGTAAGGAGCATATTTTCTATCTCCTCCGCTTGTTCCACCTAATGCAGATGGCTTCTGAGTAGAGTGGGTCACATCCATAATTACAGGATAGCCAAACTCTTTCATATCTATGATTTGTCTAAAATCAACTACTAAGTTTCCTAGTCCAAACATACTACCTCTTTCAGTTAGCATTATTTTATGATTTCCACTATCTCTTACTTTTATAACTGGATGTATCATATCTTTTCCATCAAGAAACTGAGCTTTTTTGATATTGACTATCTTATCTGTTTTAGCAGTTGCTATTAGTAAATCTGTTTGTCTACATAGAAAAGCTGGTATCTGCAGTATATCAACAACTTCTGCTAATGGTTTAGCTTGATGTGATTCATGGATATCTGTTGTGATTGGTAAATTAAACTCTTTTTTTACTCTTTCAAGTATTCTCAAACCCTCTTCAAGTCCTGGACCTCTATAACTTTTCAGTGAAGTTCTATTTGCTTTATCAAATGATGCTTTAAAAATATATGTGAAGTCTAAATCTTCTGTTATTTTTTTTATATTTTCTGCTAAGTGCATTATCATTGATTCATTTTCTATCACACAAGGACCGGAGATGATAAACTTTTTTTCTTTTAGTTTTTTATATAATTCTTGACTGTTCATCTTTGATTTTCCTTTTTACTTTGTTTTATCAATTCTTCTAATAAATTTTGTGATTCTAAAATATAATCTGCAATATCTCTAAAGACACCTTTTCCACCCTTTGAAGCAGTTACGATATTTACATTTTCTTTCATATAGTTTCTAGCATCATGTGGTGTAACACTTAAACCACATCTTAAAAGAATTGACAAATCAATGATATCATCTCCAATATAAGCAATTTGCTCATCTATTAGGGCATACTCTTTTTTAAATGTATCAAATTCTAAGAGCTTATCTTTCACACCATGTTTATGAAAATTAAGCTTTAGCTCTTCACATCGATTTTTCACTACTTGTGAATTTCTACCCGTTATTGCTCCGACAATAAATCCTAGTTTTTTGAGATGTGAGATGATTTGACCATCTTTGACATTAAATTTTTTTATTTCATTACCACTATTGTCGTAAATAATACCACCGTCTGTAAGTACGCCATCTACATCAAAAAGGATGGCTTTGATTTTTTGTGCTTTCTCACTTGTATTTTTTACATTAAATACCATCTATCAACTCCAGTGCTTTGTGATAATCTTCTTGTGTATCTATACCCATAGAGTCATAAGCAGTTTCTATCATTTTTATTTTGTATCCATTTTCAAGGACTCTTAACTGTTCTAGTTTTTCTACTCTTTCTAAATAGGTTTGTTTCATATTTGCAAATTTCAATAAAAATTCTTTTGTGTAGCCATATATACCTAGATGTCTAAAAAATCTTAGAGATTGAGGAATAGTATCATGGCAACTTAACAATGAATCCCAATCATCTCTGTGGTGAGGGATGATAGATCTTGAAAAATAAAGAGCATTACTTTGTTTATCTAGAGTTACTTTAACAACATTATGATTTTTTAAATCATCAACTTCAGTGATTTTATGCATGGCACTTACCATTGAAATATTGTCAGTAAAAGCATTTACAAGACTATCTATCAACTCTGCTTCTATAAAAGGTTCATCACCCTGCACATTGATAACAACATTGCACTCTATATTTTCAACTATTTCTGCAATCCTATCTGTACCTGACTGGTGTGTGTCTTTTGTCATAATAATATTGTTAGTAAATTTAAAACAATCATTATAAACTTTTACACTATCCGTAGCTATAAAAACTTCATCAATATTTTTTGCTTTTAAACATTGTTCATATACTCTTTGAACTACACTTTTACCTCTTAAATCAAGTAATACTTTGTTAGGTAATCTTGTTGAATTAAGTCTTGCAGGAATAACTACTATTTTTTTCATAATAACTATAAACCTAAATCATATATTTGAACTATGCCTACTAAAGTTTCATTTTTAGTAACAAGTAAAGAATTTATTTTGGTATCTGTCATTAATTGTTGTGCTTCTGTAAGCTTGGCATCATGATTAATAGTTTTAGGATTCTTTGTCATAAGATCAGAGGCAATAAGAATAAAAAAACTATTTTCATCTTCCATAGCTCTTCTGATATCTCCATCTGTAATGATGCCATCTATCTTATCATCACTAACCACGACTGTTAATCCAAACTTGCTACTAGACATAGTTTTGATAATATCTTTTATACTGTCTTCTAAAGAACATATTGGCAAATTTTCAGAATTCATTACATTTTCAACTTTTGTTAAAAGTCTTCTTCCTAAACTACCTCCTGGGTGAAATTGAGCAAAATCTTGATCTTTAAAATCTCTAACTTTCATAAGTGCTGTGGCAATAGCATCTCCCATAACCAATGTTGCTGTTGTAGAAGACATTGGAGCAAGATTCAAAGGACAACCTTCTTTTTCAACATGAACATTTAAATGATAGTTTGAGTTTTTTGCTAATGTTGAAGAAGCGTTGCCAGTTATAGAAATAATAATATTTCCTTGATTTTTTAAAAAAGGAATGATTTTCAATACCTCATCAGTTTCACCAGAATTTGACAGAAGTAAAATAATATCTTCTTTTTCAATCATTCCTAAATCACCATGATATGCTTCTCCAGGGTGCAGAAAAAAACTTGGAGTTCCCGTACTTGCAAGTGTAGCTGCAATTTTTTTTCCTATTAAACCAGATTTTCCCATACCTGATATTATAAACTTACCTTTACATTTAAATATATCTTGTATCGCATTTTTAAAATCATTTGTTAGTAAATTTGATAGATTTTTTATTTCTTTTGATTCTATTTCAAATATTTCTTTAGCAATCTCAATTATATTCATAATATTTCTCCAAATACCAACTAATCATTTTTAAATATCCTCTTGCATCTTTATCTTCTCTGTCAGTACTGAACAGTGAAGCTCTTCATTTAACACCATGAACAATATAACCTTTTTTTAGTAAAAATTCTGCAAGATAGCTTCCATCTTGTCCTGTGATACCTGTTATAAGTGCGACTTTTTTACTCAAACTATTTTCCTTTTGGTAGAAATTAAATTATTTATCGTTTTTTATAATTAAAGACGATATTTTATCTTTTTTTTATTTATCTTGGCTTAAGTTCTCTTAAAATCATCTTCAATCCTAACAATATCATCTTCCCTAGTATACTCCACAACCTGAGCCTCTATCAACACTACGGGTATCTTCCCTTCATTTTCAAGGCGGTGCATCTCTCCCATCTTGATATAGGTTAATTCATTTGGGCGGATAAGTTTGACTTCATCTCCTACCGTCACAGTTGCTGTGCCACTTACTATTATCCAGTGTTCATTTCTATGAAAATGTTTTTGCAAACTTAGTCTTTTTCCTGGTTTTACAATGATTCGTTTTATCTTGTACTGCTTATGATCTAGCAATACTTCATAAGTTCCCCACGGGCGGTGTGCGAGGGTGTGGATATGGGTAAGTTCGCTCTTTTTGGCTTTGAATTTTTCTACGATTTTTTTGACTTTTTGTGAAAAGCCTTTTTTACTGATGAGTAACGCATCTGGTGTATCGACTATGATGAGATCTTCGATATCGATAGTGGCTATCTGTTTGTCATGACTTAAAATCAAGTTGTTTTTAGAATCTATGCTGATGTGTCTTTTTGCTACAGTATTGTTGCTTACATCTTTTGGCAACTCTTCATAAAGTGCATCAAAACTTCCAAAATCACTCCAGTCGATGCTACTTGGTACGATTTTTACCTTGTCACTCTTTTCCATGACGGCGTAGTCTATGGAGTCAGAGGGGATTTGTAGCATTGCTTCATGTTTGATGCGTATTATAGTCGGAGACAAGGTTTTAACCTTGTTCATGTTTGGTGTATTGTACAAGGTTGAAACCTTGCCTCCGTTGAGATACCAGCACTGCAAAAGTTAATTGGAGAGTTTGATGAGAGCTTTAGTTATGGATTTGATGCGATGAATACCCAAAAGTAGCGAATAGCGGTTTGCGAAGCAAAACTTTCTTTGAAAAAAACACTAAGTGAAATTCAAAAGAATGATTCTCTACACAATATTACATCTCAAATGATATTGGAAATGGTAAACACTTTTTGAAAAAAATACTTCAAGAATGGAGTGTTGAAACAATGCATTTCTACAAAGATTGTGCCTTATATGAGGATAAATGTAAGGTACATAAAGGAGCCTTTGCTCTATCTGTTTTAAGGAGTATTGTTATTGATATTTTACATCTTAATCAGATTAAAAATATTGCATGAAAAATT
>Ga0256834_1001100_pt1 | contig 18770 bp, 17 predicted proteins | sample 4281140metaG_FD_190536 | JGI IMG/M metagenome (GOLD analysis project Ga0256834, IMG submission 190536) | Hydrothermal vent microbial communities from East Pacific Rise, Pacific Ocean - 4281-140 | ecosystem: Environmental > Aquatic > Marine > Hydrothermal vents | place: Pacific Ocean: East...
AACGGTTTTAATAAATCCTCTGCGTAACGTGAGATTCCTCAGTCGTCCCGATAGCTATCGGGACCTCCTTCGTCCGCAGGTCAATATGACTCGTATCGAGATCCTCCATAGGAGTCGTATCGACCTATGGGAGCATGACATTGGTCGTTCTTTTAGTCTTTTATTGCCTTCGGGACGCGTATGTCATTCCGAACGCAAGTGAGGAATCTCAATCACAACCCAACATGCGCATTCAACTCAATCGAGGGGCACCCGTAGGCGGGCGTTTCGTATTTCCCGGTTCGCTTTTTTCTAAAAAAACCGGACATAAAATCCGTAGGATTTTAAAAGGGGAACGGACGAATGACAAGTAATTTACCGTTGGCCACAAATAATACGAAATTTACGAATATTCCGCTCGCTTAATTGCTTTTTTCTTTGAAAATGATTTCGTTATATTTGTTTTCTCAATCGAAATTTCATCCATGAAAAAGTTTTTCATAACGGCGGGTTTATTACTTGTTCTTTTGGTAGCGGGCGGGTTCTATTACGTTCACCGGTTAAAACATGCCGCGCTTCCCGATTATAATGCCACCATGGTGCTTGAGGGATTAGTTGACGAGGTTGAAGTGTTTCGTGACGCCCGTGGCATACCGCATATTTACGCGCACAACGAGCATGACCTCTATCTTGTGTCGGGGTATGTTACCGCACAAGACCGTTTGTGGCAAATGGATTTATTGAGAAGAGTTACGCAGGGAAGGTTGGCCGAAATTTTCGGTGAGGAGTTGGTAGAAACCGATGTATTGCTTCGCAAATTGGAAATACCGGAATCTTCAATAAAATTATTAAAAAAACTTGACCGTCAATTAACGGAGCCTCTCGAAGCGTTTGCTCGGGGCGTTAATCTGTACATAGAAGCACACAAAGACAATTTACCTTTCGAGTTTCAACTGCTCGGTTACAAGCCCGAACCTTGGAAACCCGAACATTCGCTCAATCTGGTGGGTTACATGGCTTGGAACTTGGAAATGGGTTATAAAATGGAAGGCGTTTTCAATGCCATTCGTAGCAAAGTCGGTGAAGACCGCTTCCGGGAAGTTCTGCCTCATTTCGACACACAAACCGAGTTTGTTTACGATGCTTTTCCGCAGGTGCGAATCGATACGGTTTTGGAAGTAGCCTTGAATAAACTCAAGGCTTTACAACCCGAAATTTTTACCGGAAGCAATAATTGGGTGGTTTCGGGGAAAAAAAGCACTACCGGAAAACCGATTTTTTCCAACGACATGCATTTGGGTTTAAACATACCGGGCATTTGGTCGCGGATGCATCAAGTGATTGAAGGTCAATTGAACGTAACGGGAGTTATCTTGCCCGGTTCACCCTTTATCGTGGCCGGTCATAACGATTATATTGCCTGGGGGATGACCAATGTGATGCTCGACGGAGCGGATTTTTACGTGGAAACTTTAAGTGATGACGGCAAAAGCTACCGGTTTAACGGTGCGTGGCGAAAATTAAGAACCAAAGAAGAAAAAATCCGGGTTAAAGGTCGGGATCAACCGGTAATTCGTACTTTATATTTTACCCATCGCGGTCCCGTTTTAACTGACAAGGAAAGCAAATCGGACAAGCCTGCGGTATCGATGCGGTGGATCGGTAATGAAGAAAGCTATGAAATCCGCACTTTATACCGGGTCAATCGCGCAAAGAATTGGAAAGAGTTCAAAGCCGCATTCGAAGGATTTAAATCGGTGAGTCAAAACGTGGCTTATGCCGACATTTACGGCAATATCGGTATTCAAATGACCGGAAGAATTCCCGTCAGAAAAGCGCCCGGATACCTATTCTTGCCGGGAGAAACCGACGAATACGATTGGCAGGGTTTTGTCCCTTACGACAGCCTGCCCTACGAATGGAATCCCGAACGAGGTTTTGTTTCGTCGGCCAATAACAGATCCATCGATCCCGGAAAATTCGGATTTTACATATCCGAATGGTACGACTTGCCTTATCGCATCAAAAGAATCCGGCAAATGCTGACAGAAAAAGAACAACTCTCTCCGGACGACTTTAAAAGAATGCTCTACGATCATCATTCCGTTCAAGCGGATGAAATGCTTCCGGTGTATCTGAAGTATTTGGAAAAATTAAAAAACTTAAACCCCGACGAGCAAAAAGCCTTACATTTACTGAAAAACTGGAACGGCAGTTACGATACGGAGTCCGCAGCGCCCGTGATTTTCGAGCAAATGTATATGTTCCTTGTCGATAACATTGCGGCGGACGAACTGGGCGATACGCTCACGCGACGGTTTAAAGAACTGACCATGATGTCGGAGTATTTGATCAGCCGTATTTTTCATAACGAACAATCCGTTTGGTGTGACGATATAAAAACCGGAGACAAAAACGAAACTTTTGCCGATATATTGGAAAAGACTTTCCGTCAAACCGTAGCACACTTGACAAAAAATTACGGCGCACTCGACCGGCTTAAATGGGGTGATGTACACCGGCTCAAACTTCAACATCCTTTGGGCAAGATGAACATTTTAGACCGGCTCTTCGGCCTAAACCGGACTTTCAGGGCGCCGGGCAATAACAATACCGTCAATCCGTTTTCATATACGCCGAGTAAGTATTTCGAAAGTGATTTCGGCGCATCGCAAAAGCATATTTTCAACACCGCCGATTGGGATGCGTCGTACAGCATCCTGCCTACGGGAATTAGTGGTATCCCGGCGAGTGTATTTTATTGCGACCAAGCGGAAGATTATGTGGACGGAAAAATATACCGGGATTACTTTAGTCGGGAGCAGGTGGAACGGAATGCAAAATATAAGGGAAAATTTGTGCCTTCCGAACGGGAAGGAGCAAATAAATAGTACGTTTGTAGCGCTAAATGAAATATGAAATAATTTGTTGAACATGGATTTGAACAATAAAGCAATTCTTATCACGGGAGGCACGGGCTCGCTCGGGAAACAGCTGACCAAAAGAATTTATAAGGAATTTCCGAACGTAAGACGCCTTGTCATTTATTCCCGGGACGAGCAGAAGCAATTCAGAATGGCACAGGAATATCCCGTTGAAAAATATCCTTCCATTCGTTTTTTTATAGGAGATGTCCGGGACGGGGAACGTTTGAAACGGGCAATGGAAGGGATTGATGTAGTCATTCACGCCGCAGCAATGAAGCACGTCCCGCTCGCGGAATATAATCCTATGGAAGCCATCAAAACCAATGTCCTCGGTGCGGAAAACGTAATTAATGCCTGCTTGGCGAACAACGTGAAAAGAGTCGTAGCGCTTTCCACGGACAAAGCCGCCGCTCCTATTAATCTCTACGGAGCTACCAAGCTCACTTCCGATAAATTGTTTATTGCCGCTAATAATATTAAAGGAAGCAGAGATCTCCGCTTCTCCGTAGTCCGTTACGGAAACGTAATGGGCTCCAACGGATCGGTAATTCCTTTTTTCTACAAAAAACGTAGCACGGGAGTGCTTCCCATCACCGACAAAAGAATGACAAGATTTAATATTTCCTTGGATGAAGGGGTTTCCTTAGTGTTTTTTGCCATTCAAAATGCTTGGGGCGGGGAAATTTTCGTTCCTAAAATTCCTTCTTACCAAATTATGGATTTGGCAAAAGCCATTTGTCCCGAATGTGAATACAAAGAAATAGGAATCCGTCCCGGTGAAAAACTCCACGAAGAAATGATTACTTCCTCGGATTCTTTCTTTACTTATGACCTCGGGAAATACTATGCCATTTTACCTTCCCGTCCGGTTTTTAATCTCGAAGAATTCATCAAGCACTTTAATGCAAAAAAAGTGCCCGCCGGTTTCTCTTATAATTCCAAGGACAACCCTCAATTTTTAAGTGTCGAAGAACTACGCAAACTTATACGTGAAAATCTCGGTTATGACTTATAAAAAATATAACATTCCCTACGGAAGACAATTCATTACCCAAGAAGACATCGATGCCGTCGTAGAAACTTTGCGTTCGGATTTCCTGACTCAAGGTCCCAAAATTTCCGAATTTGAAGAGAACTTTGCAAAATACGTAGGAGCAAAATATGCCGTAGCCGTTACCAACGGCACCGCCGCCTTGCATCTTGCTTTGCTGGGACTTGGAATTCAACCGGGCGATAACGTCATTACCACGCCCATTACTTTCGCCGCTACGGCAAACGCCGCAAGATTCATAGGAGCTAATGTTTTCTTCGCAGACATCGACCCGGAAACTTTTACCCTCGACCTTCAAAAAACGGAAGAACTTATCCAATCCCAACCCGAAGGCTTTTTTAAGGCGATTCTGCCCGTGGACTTTGCAGGCTTTCCCGTAAATGCCGAAGCCTTCCGCAAACTTGCCGATAAATACCACCTCAAAATCGTAGAAGACGCCTGCCACGCCCCCGGCGCATATTTCATAGATTCCCAAGGAAAAAAACAAAAAGCGGGAAACGGAATCTATTCCCACACAACGGTCTTTTCCTTCCATCCCGTAAAACATATTGCCGCGGGCGAAGGAGGTATGATTACAACAAACGACAAAGAAGTTTACGAAAAAATAAAAGTCCTACGAACTCATGGAATTTCCAAAGAAAACATGAAATATCAAGTGCTGAACAAGGAGCAACAAGGAGCTTGGTATTACGAAATGCACGAGTTGGGATTTAACTATAGAATTACGGACATTCAGGCAAGCCTCGGAAACAGTCAATTGAAAAAAGCGGACAAAGGTCTGCAAAGAAGACACAAAATTGCAAGGAAATACCGGGAAGCCTTCAAAAATTTGCCCGTAAAATTCCAAGCGGAAAAAGACGGATATTATAATGCCTATCATTTGTTTATTCTTTTAACGGAAAAAAGAAAAGACCTTTACAATTTCTTACGAGAACGAGGTATCTATGCCCAAATTCACTACATTCCCGTGCATCTTTTGGATTATTATCAACAATTCGGCTGGAAAAAAGGAGACTTTCCCGTAGCGGAATCCTATTACGAACGGACGATCAGTCTTCCTATGTTCCCGAGTTTGAAAGACGAAGAACAAGAATACGTTATAGAGCAGGTAAAAGCGTTTTTTCAATGAAGAACTTATGCATCATACCCGCCCGAGGCGGAAGCAAAAGAATTCCGAGAAAAAACATCAAAAACTTTCTCGGAAAACCTATCATCGCTTATTCCGTAGAAGCGGCTTTGAATTCCGAACTTTTTGAGGAAGTTATGGTTTCCACCGAGGATACGGAAATTGCGGAAATTGCCAAAAAATACGGTGCCGGAGTTCCTTTTTTACGAAGCCCGGAAACCGCCGACGATTACGCCACCATTTCCGATGTAATAGAAGAAGTCGTAGAAAAATATCAATCCGAATATAATAAATCCTTCGATTATGTTTGCTGTCTTTTTGCCACGGCACCGCTTGTTACCACAAACGACCTGAAAAACGCTTATGAAAAACTCGTTTCCTCGGGTTTCGACGGGATTTTTCCCGTCGTTCCTTTTCCCGCGCCCGTTCAAAGAGCCTTGCATTTCCAAGGAGAAAAAATTACAATGATACACCCTGAAAATCTGAACAAACGCTCCCAAGACCTCCCGCCCGCCTACTACGATGCAGGACAATATTACTGGATAAAATACGAGGCTTTTTTGCGTGAAAAAAAATTATGGACAAATAATGTTACGGCAATCGTTATTGATGAACTCAAAGCGCAAGACATAGACAATCCACTGGACTGGAAACTTGCGGAATTGAAATATAAACTCCTTCGTAATGCCGAGAACATATAAACCTCTCAAACAGCAAACCTTCTCCTTCGGAGAATATGAAATCGTTCCTATCAGGGACGAAGACAAATTCAAAATAATGCAATGGCGAAACGAGCAAATGTATCACCTTCGCCAAAACGAGCCGCTTACCGAAGAAAAACAAGAAGCCTATTTCAAAAACGTAGTAGCCAAACTCTTCGAGCAGGAAAAACCCGAACAATTGCTGTTTTCTTTTTTAAGAAACGGCGAATGCATCGGCTACGGAGGGTTGGTTCATATTAACTGGGAAGAAAAAAACGCGGAACTCTCTTTCATTATGAACACAAAACTCGAAGCGGAAGAATTTGAAAAAAACTGGCTAACCTTTATTTCCCTGATAAAAAACGTGGCGTTTAATGAACTAAACTTCAACTATATTTTCGTATATGCTTATGATTTAAGACCTCATCTGTATCCCGTCCTTGAAAAAGGAGGATTTCAATTCGCCAAACGTCTGAAAAACGAAGTAATACTTGAAGGCAAGCCGACCGACGTAGTAATTCATATCTTAAAAAATCCTCGAAAATGAACATCTTATTCCTCGGATATACGGATTCTCCGCTTATCGAATTTCTGAAAAAAGACGGTAACAACGTAATTGCCGTAAAAGAAAAAATCTCTCCCGAGTTCATCAAAAAACATCAAATAGATTTTATCATCAGTTACGGCTACCGGCACATTCTTAAAGAAGACATCTTAAATTTACTTCCCGGAAAAATTATCAATCTCCACATTTCTTACTTGCCTTACAATCGAGGTGCCGACCCTAACTTTTGGAGTTTTGTCGAAAATACGCCCAAGGGCGTTACCATTCATTTAATCGACAAAGGCTTGGATACCGGAGATATTTTAGTGCAAGAAAAACTCGACCTTTCCGAAGAAGAAACCCTGCGAACTTCCTACGAGAAACTTCAAAACGCCATTCTGGAACTCTTCAAAAAAAATTGGAAAAAAATAAAAACAGGTAAAATAAAACCCGTAAAACAAATAGGAAAAGGCACTTATCACAGAAAAAAAGACAAAGAACAACTCATCAAAGGTATCGAAGACAAATACTTGGATATGAAAATTGGAGATTTAATTCGATATTTACAAAATAAACCGGAAAGCCATGAAAATAGCAAACTTTGAGATAGGAAAAAAAGTGTTCATCATCGCGGAACTCTCCGCGAACCACGGACACGACATCGAAATTGCAAAGAAAACCATCCGTGCTGCCAAACAAGCAGGCGCCGACGCCATCAAACTGCAAACCTACACGCCCGATACCATCACTATCGATTGCGACAAACCCGACTTCGTCCTTAACCAAGGAACCATCTGGGACGGAAGAACACTTTATGACCTCTATCAAGAAGCTTTTACCCCTTGGGAATGGCACGAAGAACTCTTCAAAACCGCACAAGAAGAAGGTTTGATTTGTTTCTCTTCTCCCTTCGACAAAACCGCTATCGATCTCCTCGAAGAACTTAACACGCCCGCCTATAAAATCGCTTCCTTTGAAATTACCGACATTCCACTTATCGAATATGCCGCAAGCAAAGGAAAACCTATGATTATCTCCACGGGAATCGCTACCGAAGAAGACATTCGACTTGCCGTCGATACCTGCAGAAACGTAGGAAATAATGATATTATCCTTTTGAAAACTTCCTCGCAATATCCCGCAAAAATCGAAGATGCCAACCTCATAATGATTCCCGACCTTGCCAAACGTTTCAATGTTATCGCAGGACTTTCCGACCATACCAAAGGAGAACTCGTTCCTGTCGTGGCTACGGCTCTCGGAGCAAAAGTTATCGAAAAACACTTTATCCTCGACCGCTCCATAGGAGGTCCCGACGCTTCTTTTTCCTTGGATTTCGAGGAATTTAAAAGAATGGTCGAAGCCGTGAGAAATGCAGAAAAATCCCTCGGAAAAATCGATTATTCCTTGTCTGAAAAAGCACGGAAAAGTCGTGTGTTCGCCAGATCTCTTTACGTCGTCAAAGACACCAAAAAAGGAGAAATCTTCACCGAAGAAAACGTCCGTTCCATACGCCCCGGATTCGGATTGCATCCCAAATATCTCCCGCAAATACTCGGAAAAAGAGCCGCAAAAGACCTCGAAAAAGGCGAAAGATTTAAACCCGAATTCGTAGAAGGAGGTTTGAAAGCCGATTAGGGCCGAATAAAATTATGTACAAAGCGTTTTTAGGAATAGAAAAAAGAATCAATTGAGCGAAGGCAATTTCTACAAGCTGTTAAATTTAATGCTTCGTGCCGGAGGCATGGGCGCCAAGTTCGTATTGATTTTGGTGCTGTCCAAGTTCCTTTCCGATGTGGCCTATCGTGATTTTATGCTGGTCATTACGTTTGTTACGCTGTCCATATACGTGTTGGGGGTGGATTTTTACCATTTCGGCATTCGGGATATGTTGACGGGAAAAGAAGAGGAGAATTTAAGTAAGCTTGTTCACACGTTTTTATTTTATGCGTCGGTTTATCTTTTTTTCGGGGTCGTTTATTATGTAGCTTTTACGCGTTTGGATTTTATAAAACCTTATTCCTTGGTCATATTTTTTATTGCGCTTACCGAGCATCTTTTGCAAGAAATTTACAGATTACTTATAGCGTTCGGCAAGGTGCTTTCGGCCAATGTTTTGCTTTTTTTTCGTCTGTTCGGCTGGGCGGTTTATGTGTTGTACGGTTTTTATTTCGACGGCGGCATATCGGTTTCCCGGATTTTTGAGGTATGGTTTGTATTTAATTCGATTGGCATTACGGCGGTTTCCGTTTACTTTGTGCTGAAGTATTGGCGTCAAATGCTAAGTGTTCGATGGGAGAGCCGGTGGATTTCGGACGGCTTGAAGGTTTCGGCTGTTTTTTTTGCCGGCACGGTGATTTTGAAGACGATAGAGTACGCCAACCGTTTTGTGGTGGATTATTTTTTAGACGATATATATGTGGGCATTTACGGATTTTACACCACCATTGCCCTTATTGTGACCATTTACATTAATACCATTGTTATTTCGTTCGAATTACCTCCGCTCATCAAAGAATCCCGGAATGATCCCGGGCTGGTTCGTTTTAAGGGGTTTCAAAGATCCATGCGAAAACAATTAACGGTCATAAGCCTTATTCTGATTATTTTGATATTCCCTTTGTTAAAATGGCAGGGGCGTGAAGATTATATCGAGCGGTTGCCGGTATTTTTTTTGGTATTGACGGGCGTGGTTTTGATGAACCTTTCGTTAGTGGAACATTTCATGCTTTATGTAAAACACAAAGACAAGCGCATATTGCGCATTTTGGTTTTGTCGGGTGCGTTCAGTTTGCTTTCGGCGATATTGTTTACCTATTTGCTGGGGCTATACGGAACCGGTCTTTCCTTTATGCTTACGGGGTTGATGATGTATTGGCTGCGAAAATCGGAAGCTACAAAACTGTTTGTTTCCCGGACAATAAGATAAATCGGGTATATTTGTAAGAAAATACGCAGGGGAATGGTGTTGCAACGTTCGTATGTAAATATTTTTGTCGGGCTTTCGCAAAATCAGTTGGATAATTTCGAGCTTGTCATCAAGCAAATGCGTATTGAAAAAGAAGAAAACATTCTTTTAACATCCGGCACGTTGACGTTTAATCGAAATTTATACAAGAAGGTTTTTACGGTTGACACTTCTTTTGACAACCGTTCGGGGAATGCTTGGCAGGCTTTAGTCAATATTAATAGAAAAATAAAGGCCTACAAAAAGCTTATAGAAAAAATCGAACCTTACAGAACGGCTTCCGGATTACGCGTATTTTTTTCCTACATCGAAGATGTGCTTTCCAACCACATGGCTTTGTCGTTCAACAAACGTGCGGTAGGCATTGTGGTGGAAGACGGTATTTTGAACTATTATCATCACACAATCAAGAGTTTGCCTCGTCATAAAGTATTGCTCAAATATCTGCTTTCGAATCTCAACGGCGTACGGTTCAGGTGGTATAAAGGTCATTCGTCGGGCATTGATTATCCGCATGTGGAAAAACAATATGTGCGCTTGCCCGAACTGAGCATCAGGCCGGAAAAAAGCCGGAAGTTGGAAGTGCCTCCGGTACATATCGACCGGTTTACGCCCACGTTGGTTGTCGTGGGTCAAGAGGCGATGGAAGGAAAAATAGGAAGCCGAAAATATTACCGGCAAATGAGCGTTTTGTTTGATAAAGTGGTGGAAATAGTCAACAAACACCGGGTGGAAAAAGTGTATTATAAACCCCACCGTCACGGTAAACGTTTGAAAAAAACGTTTTTGAACGAAAAGTTGCGCGGGATTCCTTATGAAATTTTAAGTGCCTCCGCTCCGCTAGAAAATCTGTATTTTGACCGGCTCAAGTCCAGGTTTGTCGTAGGTTTCAATTCCAGTGCCATTATCAACATCAGCATTCAGTTGGCCCGGCGCGACGCTTTACACGCTTATGTGTTTATGAAAAAAGACGATATGTTGCGTGAAATTTTCGCTAAATTAAACTGCAAAATTTTCGATTTGGAATGAGTTTTTATCTCAACATATTGTTCGCCTTGTTGTTATTGTGGATTACCGTGTGGTTTTTCCGGAAGGACTTTAAAGTCTTCTTCATAAACGGGTTGATTGTTTTTCAAGCATTTACTCTAATTCCTTCTCTCATTTACATTGAAACGGGAAAAATGATTTCCGAGCAGGGGCGTGAAGGATTTTTTGTGGGCTCGGTGTATTATTTCGGATTGTTTTATTTGTTAACATTAATCTTTATTTATCTGACTTTCAATACGCTGAGGCCTGTCAAGTTGCGCACTTTTTACTTTACGCATCAAGGGAAAAATATTGAAGTTCCCGTTTTGCTTGTTTTGGTTATAACGGTTTTGGGCATATTGATTTATAATGCATCCCAATCACCCTCGCCTTTGTTTGACGAAGGCATTACCCGGTTTAATTATTGGGAGCATGCCAAATATCCGGTACTCAATAAGTTGTTCGGCAATACGGCGATGTTCATACCTTTTGCCTTAGGGCTGTTGTTCCCGAGAATAAAAAAAACGAGTCTGTTTATTTTGGCGGTTTATTTTGCTTACAATTTCTACATCGGTCAAAAATTTTCTCCCATCGTAAACGGCACTTTCGCTTTTCTTTTGCCTTTGGCCGTCCGGTACGATAATAAAATTTTTCTTAAGACGCTGTTCAACAAAAAATCGATTGTATTGATGGTATTGCTGGGCCTGGCCATGTATAAAATTATCTACGACCGTTATGAAAGAAGATATCCGTTTGCCGTTATAAAAATTTACGACCCGAACGAAGCCATGTTTTATCGCATTTTCGGTTTGCAAGGCCATCTGTTTTGGGGGGCTACCGAACGCTTTGTGTATCACGACAAATCACCTTCTTGGAACTTGGGTTACTTGCCTTACGGTATGCACGAGATGATGAAAGAATTTGCGGTGGGCGGCGAAGAGTTTGTCTTGCAATCGGCCCGGCAAGGGTTTAATTTTACCAATGCGTATCCGAGTATTTTGTTTATGATTTTTCCGCCGCTAATCGCCTATTTGTTTCACGTTCTGATAGTGATTTTTATTTTGAGCTTAAGCGGTTGGATACTTATGCGGTTGATTAAAAACAAATCTTTCGTGCTGGCGGTGATTTCTTTCCAGTTTTTCAATTGGACCATTTACGCCTTGACGATGGGCTATTTTTACAAGTTAATTTTCGGACTGATTTTCAACTTTTTAATTCTACTTATGGGGGCTTATTTCGAGCGCAAAAAAATTTATGCATGAAACGTATTTTCGTCCTATTGCTTGCCGTTATATTTTCCGGGACGACTATCCACTGTAGCCGGTCCCGAAACGGGCAAGGAATTCATTTTGACGAAGCGCTTGAAAAAAAATTGACGTTGAATCCGTCGTTTCCGGCGGGCGATGTGAGGCGATACGGTATTTTTCCCGAAAAATCCGGGATGTCCGGTGCCGTAAAGATAACAAAAATAGACTCGGTCCTGAAATTGGCCTCGTCGGGATTGGAACTGTATTTTCCTCCGGGTTACTACAACCGGTATATTTTGATAGAAAAAGCCCAAAATATGTCCCTTCGGTTTGATAACGTGCAGTTGGGAAGCGCTTTGTTGATTCGAAGTTCGGAAAACATCCGGATCAAAGGGAAATTAACTTCTTACAACACGGTGGAAATCAAAAACGCCCGGAATATTCTCTTGGACAGTATTTTAATTATCAACAATCCCGAGAGGCATTCGGGAAGAAGAGCAAGTGCGGGAATGCAAATTTTGGAAGCAAGTGAAAATGTTCATATAAAATTTCTTTATACGGAAGGACTCGGCTCGGGAAAATCGTATCGATACACGCACGCGGCACTGAAAATATACGGATATCCGAAACTTCCGCAACAAATCGAAATCTCAAAAGCGCATATCAAAAACGCTTCGGTTCACGGAGCCATTATAATGGGAGACGGAATTCAAATGGACACTTTGATTGTGGAAGGATATGCGTTGCACCCCAATCCTTATTTGGTCAAATTAAGTAACGTCAAGCAAACGCCGGGGAATTATTACGCCGTGTGGTTTCAAAAAAACACCGGTTCGGAATACGGACTGGTTGATGTGCCGGAAATCAAAGCAAAAGCCATACGTTTAGGTCCGGGAAATATCTACCGGCCGACGGTGATTCATTATCTCAAATTACCCCGTGCCAACGAGGTGGATGCGCTTATCGATGATGATTTAAAAACCAATATCGTCGTAAGAAATCTTATATTTTATCCGTCTGATGAGTAGAGAAAAAATTTTTACCGCACTTCTGATGCTTTACGCCTTACTCTTGTCGGGCACTTTTCTTGCCGGCGGAGCCGTAATATTGATGATTCTTTTTTTTCTGTTCGATAAAAAGGAAAATCTCAAAAGAAAACTGCGTAAGGCTTTCGGCCGAGGCTTGGTTTGGTGGTTTTGGGCTTACTATTTGCTTCACGTGTTAGGTTATTTTGTTTCGACGGACAAAACCGCGGCAAGCGTGCATTTGGAACATAAACTGGCTTTTTTACTCCTGCCGCCGGTTATTTTGGGCGAATACGTGTCGCCCGGCAATATCAAAAAGGTTTTGTTGTTTTTTAAAAATGCGGTCATTTTGGTGTTGGTCGCTTCCCTGACTTATCACTTCATCCGGTACGGAAAAGGCTTGGGGGAATTTACTCATTTCGGTTTCCGGGATTTGAGCATAAGTTATTTTTACTTTTCGGTTTTCATTCTGTTTTCCGTTTTTATTCTCGACACATTCAAGCCGAAATACTTTGTGTTACAAAAAATCACGCTTCTGTTTTTTCTCATTCTTTTAGCCAACCGGACGGCAATTTTGTTTGCCGTGTTTTATTTTGTTTTCCGGAATAAAGGTTACCGTTACTTCTTTAACAAATATGCCTTGGGTAGCATAATCCTTTTCGGCATTTTATTGTTCGCTACCGACAATTTGTTGATGCGAAAAATCAAAGTATTTGCCCGCACCACCGACTTCGATATGGAAATCATCAGAACCAAAAACCGCATCAGCGTTACGCACAACACTTTGGAGCAACGGATTTACATTTGGTCGTTGGCGGGCGCACTTATCAAAGAACGCTTTTGGACGGGATACGGAACGGGAGATTTTCAACAGGCGCTTAACCGCCAATACGAGCTGAATAACTTTAAAGCCGCCCGGTTGCACCGTTTCAATACGCACAATCAATTTTTACAGGAATTTTTGAAATTCGGCATCGGGGGATTTTTGTTCTTCGTGTTATGGATTGGCTATTTGCTTAAAATAAGCATGGGCAAACCGGTGCTTTCCCTCGTGGTATGGCTTATCGTTTGGGGAAGTTTGTTCGAGTCGTATTGGCTCAGGCATCACGGTATTTTGTTTATTGCATTTTTTATTCCTTTGCTGTATAAATATTATGAACAAGCATCGAACCATGAATGAGACCGCATCCAAAACCAAAATTTTACACGTCGCGCGCGCAGCAGGCGGAATCGGCGTGTATATCGACTTGATTACGCGCTATACGAATGATTTGAAATTCGAACATATTGTCGTTCACGAGGACGACTATGAAACGATAAGCTTTAAAAATAAATCCGGCAACCCGATTCGAACCTACAAATTAAATATTCCACGCGAAATCAACCCGGCGGCGGATTTGAAAGCCGTAATCCGGATGAGAAAAATCATCAAACGGGAAAATCCGCAAATCATTCACGTCCACAGTGCCAAAGGCGGTGTGATAGGAAGACTTGCGGCTTGGGGAACGGGCATTCCGGTGCTTTACACCCCCAACGCTTTTTCCTATTTAAGCACACCTAACCCATTCAAACGTTTTGTTTTCCTCTCAATAGAACGCATCTTGAAAGAGTTCAACTCCAAATTGTTGGCTTCTTCACCCTCCGAACTCGAACGGGGTGTTAAGGAAGTGGGATTTAAAAAGGAAAAGGCGTTTTTATACAACAACAGCATTGAACCTATAGAAGTCGCCGGGCTAACTATGCCCCGAACATGGCCGGATAAATACATCTGCACCGTCGGAAGGCCTTCCTATCAGAAGCGTTTGGATATGATGATAAAAGTTTTGGCGGCGCTTAAAAAAGAATGGCCCGACATTCATTTGGTCGTCATGGGCGTGGGATTTTATTCGCCGGAACTCGATAGGGTTAAGCAATTGATAAAAAAATACGGCCTAAAGTCCAACGTAACCTTGCTCGAATGGACGGACAAAGAAAACGTGCATTACATCATCAGCAATGCCCGGCTTTATATTTCCACGGCACGATACGAAGGTTTGCCTTTTTCCGTGATAGAAGCGCTTGCGCTGGGCAAGCCCGTAGTGGCCACTCGTGTGGACGGAAACAAAGACTTGGTCATAGACGGATATAACGGCTATCTCGTCGAAGGAGAAAATATATCGGAAATGAAAAACAAAGTCTTGGAGATATTACAAAACCAAGCCCTTGCCGAAACATTCGGACTGCGGTCCGAACAATTGTTCGAGGAAAATTATAATATTCTGAAAACCATAGGCTTGTTGGAAAACATTTACTTGAAAAACCGGGGCGGAAAATAACCGGTCCAATTACAACACGTTTCCCGATTGTTCCTTGATTTTTTCCAAAGCATCTTTCATTTGTACCACCAAATGTTGAATGCCGGCATCGTTGGCTTTTGAACCGATGGTGTTGATTTCCCGGCCCATCTCCTGAGCGATGAAATTCAGTTTTTTTCCTTTGGTCACCCCGGGTCCGTTCATGGTTTTTTCAAAATAATTCAAATGATTTTTCAACCGGATGATTTCTTCGTTGATGTCGAGCTTTTCCAAATAATAAATCAGTTCTTGTTCAAATCGGTTTTCATCCGCTTGGTCTTTAATGCTCTTAATGCTTTCGGACAGTTTGGCTTTGATTTTTTCCAGCCTTACGGGTGCCAAACTTTCCACCCGGGCCAGATAATTTCCTATTTCCGAAAGGCGTTGACGTATATCTTTTTCTATGCTTTCGCCTTCCTGTTTCCTAAAGACCGTCACTTCTTCAACGGCTTTTTCTACAACGGGAATTAAGTTCTTATAGACCGATTCCACATCTTCATCGCTTTCTTGAATCCAAATGTCGGGATGGCGAAGCAATGAAGCGATTATTTCACTTTGATTCAAACCGGTAAAAATTTCGTTTATTTCGTTCAAATAATTTTGTAACACATTCCGGTTAAGTTTCCGGGCGGTCAGTTCCGATGAAGCGTCGAGCGTGATTTGAAAAGTGATTTTTCCGCGCACAAGCCCGGATTCGAGCATTTTACGAAAATCCATTTCCTTTTGGCGCAATCCGTTCGGAAGGCGGGTTTGCAAGTCGAAATATTTGGAGTTCAGGCTTTTGATTTCCACTTCGTATTGTGTGCCGTTGATTTCCGTATGGGCTTTACCGTAACCGGTCATCGAATAGAGCATAGGCATTATTTAAGTTCGTTAATGGAGATGATTTTTATTCCTTCGTTTTTCATTTCGGACCAAGCTTTTTCTTCATCGCCGGGATTGAGATTTACCGCACGCACGGCTTCGCGCACCGTATAAACTTCAAACCCCTTTCGTACCGCATCCAGCGCAGTGGCTTTTACGCAATAATCCGTAGCCAAACCGGCCACATATAAACGTTTGATTCCGTTAATTTTCAAATAACTCTCCAAGTCGTCATTCGTCGCTTCAAAGGCCGAGTACCCGTCATCGGTATTGCCGGTTCCTTTCAGAAAAACTTTTTTTATGCGGGAAACATCCAAGTTTTCGGGAAATGACGCGCCCGCAGTGCCGCGCACGCAATGAACCGGCCATTTGTCAAAATGTACCGTATTTTGCGGATGCCAGTCTTTAGATGCCAATACCCACTCGAATTTTTGACTTAACGTATTGATGGGTTCTATGACGGCATCGCCGTTCTTCACGGCAAGGGCGCCTCCGGGCAAAAAGTCATTTTGGACGTCCACGATAAACAAGGCTGCGTTTTTCATCGTTTTTTTACAAAATTACGGAAACTTCGTTAGTTACCCGTTCGACAAGTGCGAATTGATAAGTTTTTTTCTCAAGTCGAACAGCTTTTTGCTGATGCCTACTTTATAAACATGCGGATTTTCAAAACGTTTGCTTTCGGGCGAAAGCCGTGAAAGGCGTTTTTTTCTATAAGCCGAGATGATATAAGGGTCTTTTTCCACAGGAGCCGGGCGTCCGTTTTGCATCACCTGATGTTTGATGTTTTCTTTTCTCAGTCCCGAAATACGGGTATTTTTAAATTCATAATCCGGATGGTAAATCACCTGCACTTCGTTTATGTCTTCACCGGCAAGAATAATGGCATCTCTGTAAAAATAGCCGTTGTCGTAAACGCGCCACAAAGATTTTTCGCCGGGAAGGGAAATTTTGGCCACATCTTCCGAAATTTTCAACCGGGGGTGCCCGTCGAATACCGCCAGCTTGTACACGCCGTCCAATGCCGGACAGCGGTAGGAAGTTACCAATTTCGTTCCGATTCCGTAACTGTCGATACGTGCGCCTTGCAAGTTTAAACTTCTGATGATAAATTCATCCAAGGAGTTGGACGAAATGATTTTTACATATTCCAGGCCTTCGGCATTAAGGGTTTCACGCACTTTGCGTGAAAGATAAGCCATGTCGCCACTGTCGATACGCACGCCTTGGAGCCGGAAACCTTTTTCTTCCAACTCTTTGGCTACTTTGATGGCGTTGGGCAGGCCCGAACGTAGCGTATCATACGTATCGATAAGTAATACGGAATGCTCGGGGTATATTTCCGCGTATTTTCTGAAAGCTTCCAATTCGTCTCCGGTGGCTTGTATCCAAGAATGCGCCATAGTACCCACCACCGACAGACCGTAAATTTCCGCCGCCAATGTATTGGACGTACCCGCAGCACCGCCGATCACCGCCGCGCGTGACGCGTGAATTCCGGCCAAGCCTTGCGCACGGCGCAAACCGAAATCCACAAATGTTTTCCCTTCTTGCAGCACACTCTCCACACGGGACGCCCGGGTGGCTATCAAAGACTGAAAGTTTAAGAAATTAAGCAATAAGGTTTCAATCAGTTGAACCTCCAGAATGTTTCCTTTTACGGTGACTACGGGTTCGTTATTAAAAATCACTTCGCCCTCCAAAGGAGCGTATATGTCACCGCCAAAGCGGAAATCCTTAAGGTAATCCAGAAATTCTTTTTGGAATCCTTGTTTTTCCAAATAACCTAACTCTTTGTCCGAATACGTGAAATTTTCAAGCGCATCGAGCAAATCGGCCAAGCCGGCAAAAATTACGTAACCGCTTTGACACGGCATCCGCCGGAAAAAATAATCGAAAACGGCTTCTTTTTTATGCAGATTCTGAAAATAATAGGCCTGCGCCATAGTAAGCTCATAAAAATCGGTGTAAAGTCCGTAGGAATGTCCCGGAAACGCGTTCATTTTCGGTGGTTTTTTACAAAGATAGGCAAAGAACTCATATCCTGTAAAATCCCCTGCATAACGAGAGATTCCTCGTCGTCCCGATAGCTACCGGGACCTCCTTCGTTCGCAGGTCAATATGACTCGTATCGAGATCCTCCATAGGAGTCGTATCGACCTATGGGAGCATGACATTGGTCGTTCTTTTAGTCTTTTATTGCCTTCGGGACGCGTATGTCATTCCGAACGCAAGTGAGGAATCTCTAAAGAACTTTAACCTTAACCTTAACTGGTTCAAGCTATTAACCGTTAGCCATTAGCCTTTAGCTGTTAGCGTTTTTCGCCCTCGGCGGAAAGTGTGTTATGTCATTTTCCCAAAGAGTCTGTGACCAACGACCGGAGGGAGGAAGAATCTCAATAAAAGCTTCTCTATGATGAGATTCCTCAGTCGTCCCGATAGCTACCGGGACTTTCCTCGTCCGCAGGTCAATATGACTCGTATCGAGATCCTCCATAGGAGTCGTTTCGACCTATGGGAGCATGACATTGGTCGTTCTTTTAGTCTTTTATTGCCTTCGGAACGCGTATGTCATTCCGAACGCAAGTGAGGAATCTCAATCACAAACCACCTTGCGCATTCAACTAAATCGAGGGGCACCCGCAGGCGGGCGTTCCGTATTTTCCCGGTTCGTCTTTTTCTAAAAAAAACCGGACATAAAATCCGCAGGATTTTAGAGAGGAATGAGGACATTGCCATTTAAAAATTTAACAACCATTCGGAACAAATGCAATGAAGGGTAAAATTTTCCGTTGTAAAATATTGAGTATATTTGAAAAACAAAAGCTTTCGGGATGGACATAAAGGACCAACAACTGAAACTTATCGGAAAAATTTTGAGGACCGAAAACAAGATTTTACTTGACCGGTTGGAAATGCTTTTCCGGTATGATTTTCCCGCCGGCAGTGTGCTTACCGAAGAGCAATTTCATAAAATTG
>Ga0256834_1001101_pt1 | contig 18769 bp, 18 predicted proteins | sample 4281140metaG_FD_190536 | JGI IMG/M metagenome (GOLD analysis project Ga0256834, IMG submission 190536) | Hydrothermal vent microbial communities from East Pacific Rise, Pacific Ocean - 4281-140 | ecosystem: Environmental > Aquatic > Marine > Hydrothermal vents | place: Pacific Ocean: East...
ATGTGTCACTTCGAGTGTCCCGAACTTGCTTCGGGATGTATCGAGAAGCCCAATTAACAGCCAGCTAAAAATTATATCAAGCAATATATATTTCTTTAAGAGCCGAACCTTTATCTAAATCAACCTTTGCCTTTTTACCCAATACTTCCGGCAAAAATTTAGGATGCAAACCAAATCCCGGACGTATGGAACGTATGTTTTCTTCGGTAAAAGCCTCACCTTTTTTAATGTCTTTTACCACATAAAGTGACCTTGCAAAAATACGACTCTTTTTTGCTTTTTCACTCAGAGAATAATCTATTTTTCCCAAAGCTTTTTCAGTGTTTCTAACGGCATCTACCATTTGTTTAAAAGCTTTTTCGTCCAACGAAAAGGAAGCATCGGGGCCACCGATTTTTTTATCCAAAATAAAATGCTTTTCAATAACCGTAGCACCTAAAGCTGTAGCAATTGTGGGGAGCAACTCACCGGTTGTATGGTCGGACAAGCCGCTTAACACTTGAAACTCTTTTGCTAAATCCGGAATCATACGCAAATTGGCATCTTCTATTTTTGCCGGATATTGCGAAGAAGTTTTTAACAAAATTATATCATTATTGCCGGCTTTTCTACAGGTATCAACAGCAAGTTGTATATCTTGCTTATCGGCTATGCCGGTAGATATAATCATAGGCTTTCCTTTGCCGGCTGCATATTCTATTAAAGGAATATCAGTGATTTCAAAACTGGCGATTTTATAAGCCGGGACATCAAATTGTTCTAAAAAATCGACAGCTGTTTTATCAAAAGGGGACGAAAAACAAATAAGCCCTTCTTCTTGGGCTGTTTTAAAAAGATCGGCATGCCATTCCCAAGGCAAATATGCTTCTTTATATAAATCATACAACTTTTTGCCTTCCCAAATGGTTCCTTTAATGATAAAATCATCTTTAGAACAATCTAAAGTAATAGTATCAGGGGTATAAGTTTGTAATTTAATAGCATCGGCTCCGGCTCGTTTGGCAGCACGTATGGTTTCTTTGGCTATTTCTATATCATGACCATGATTCGCAGACAACTCTGCTATAATAAAGGTTTTCCCGGTCCCGATTTCAAAATTGGCTATTTTCATTTTGCATTTAGTTTTGCTAGTCAAAGATAAGGGAAAAATTGATTGATTCTCAGCCGTTCTCGACATACTGTGTTTCCTGCGTCAATGCAGCTCTTGAACTGACCCCGAACATCTAATTGATAACCTCACTGCCTATTTGCAGCAGCACGTCACTTCGAGTAATTCCGAACTTGCTTTGGGATGTATCGAGAAGTCATTCAGTCTTTTTTACATACAAATAACTATCCGATTCATGTATAATTAATTCTTTTTCAAATTTATAGCCTGCTTTTTCAAAAGATCGAATAGAGGCCGTATTTGTTTTTTTGATGTAAGCATGAATGGGTAAGTTAAAAACTTGTAAAAATTTTTGACTTGCCAATTGTAGCATCTTACCGGCATAACCTTTTCCACGATGATTTTGATCAATGCTGACACCTATAACAGCATGATTTTTTTCTAAACTAAAACGAACTAAACCAATGGGATGTTTATTTATTTCCGCTATCCAAAAAAGATTATTGGAGTCTTGAAATTTTTGCCGGAACCATTTTTGATGCTCCGGATAAGCAATTTTTTGACTGTTAAAGGATTGTTGTCTTACCAAATCGTCATTGGCCCAATCGTAAAGTAATTTTTCATCAGCTTTTCGGGCATCTCTAAAAACTATTTCCGGCTTATCTTTTTGATGAATCACTACATCAACCGTTTGATTATCAATGATAATTTTGTTTTTTAATTTTCTAATTTGTTTAAATCCGGCTTTATCCAATACAGGATATAAGTGTGGCCGCAAATCATAAGCGTAGGTAAAAATTTGATTGAGGTTTATTTCATTAAAAGCAACTTTCTCAATAAGATTCAAAAAAATCAGCCAGTGTTTTTCAAACGCATTTTTTTCCAACTGTGTAGCCATTATAAAGGATAATTCGGCTGTTTTTTTATGCCAATTGATATGAACCAAACCGCCGTAACCGATACATTTATCATTGTGTAAATAGGAAAATAATAATTGTTCCGGCTGTGCTTGTTCAAATAATTGAGAGACCACATTTTTGAAATAAGCTTCTTGTTTTTCTTTTGTCAATATGTCATTTTGACGCAAATGATATATTTGTTCATTACGCCATTGCATAATGTCATATTTATCTTGATCTCTAATAGGAACAATGCTATAGTCACCTATTGAAAAAGTTTGTTTTTGTAAGGGTTTATAAGTTCTTTTCATTGCTGCCATATAAAATTTTATATTTTAGTTCAGCTATTTTCCAGTCTTCAATGGTATCTATGTCGTGAGCTTTCTGTTCATTAATTTCAATGGCGCTTGTATTGTCTGTCCAAAGTTTTTTTTGGGTTAAAATAACACCGGTTTTTGCCCAATAAAACAAACCGGCATCATGAAAACTGGATTTTAAATCTTGTGATCTCTTATGAATATTTTCAGGCCAAATCATTTTGACATGATCTCCGTCAAATTGCATGGCGCGTTGTATGGGAAAACTGTATCGAACCACCGGAAATACCGTGTCAAAATTACCTCTAATCAACTTATTATAAGCCTTGGTTACATCATAACTATTGATAAAAGGTGCCGTAGGTAAGATACAACAAACATGGTCAAAATGTTTATTTACCTTTTGGTAGTTATGTAGAACTTCTGTCAATACATCTGTTAGAACTGCAAAATCATCAGCGGTTTGTTTACTACGTAAAAACGGAACTTTTGCGCCGTATTGCAGAGCAATTTTTGCAATATCGCTATCATCTGTCGAAACCATAACTTCATCAAACAACCCCGACTGTAACGCAGTTTCTATACTATACGCAATAATGGGTTTGCCCAAAAAGTTTTTGATATTTTTTTTAGGAATTCGTTTACTGCCACCACGAGCTGGAATAATAGCTATATTTTTCATTTTTTACTATTTGGTATAATACTTAAAGGTATAAAAAGTCTAACTTTTAAATATTTTTCTTAAAAAAAGATTTAACCTTTTCAATTACAAAATTTTGTTCGGCATCTGTTAAGCTGGGAAACATAGGGAGGCTAATGGTTTTTTCATAATAGGTCTCTGCATTTGGAAAGTCACCTTTTTTCCAACCGAATTGCCGGTAATAATCTAATAAATGCACCGGAATATAATGTATTTGTGCATAAATGCCGTTTTGATGCAGATATTCGTATAAAGCTTTTCGTTGCCCTACTTCAATAACAAACAGATGATGTGCATTAAAGTGTTTTTCATTATCTAACTGCATCTTAATAGGAAGATCATTAAAAGCTGCCCTGTAATTTCTGGCAATTTCTTGTCTTCGTTGCAAGCCTATTTCCGCCTTTTTAAGTTGACTGTTTCCTAAAGCAGCTTGAATGTCCGTAATTCTATAATTGTAACCCAAATCGTGCATTTCATAATACCACGCTCCTTGTTTTTCTTGGTCTAAAACAGCATATTTCATATTATTTTTTGAAATACCATGTGTGCGAAGAGCTAATAATTTTTGATAAATCTCTTCGTCATTTGTAGTAATCATACCGCCTTCACCGGCAGCAATATGTTTAACCGGGTGAAATGAAAATGCGGTGGTATGTGCGTATTTACCATTTCCTGCTTTCTGTTTGTCATTATTTGAATCGATAAAATAAGCACCGGGGGCATGGCAGGCATCTTCTAAAATAAATATATTATTGGCATCGGCTATATTTCTTAATTCTTCGGTATTTACCGGATAACCGGCAAAATCTACCGGCAAAATGGCTTTAAAAAACCCTTTGGGGTGTTTAGCTATCAATTGCTGTATGGCATCAATAGAGATTACATAAGTGTCCGGATCTATATCTGCAAAAAACACATTGGCACCGAGATATCTGGCAGCATTGGCAGTGGCTGCAAATGTAATAGGTGTTGTGATGATATTATCTCCTTTTTGAATACCCATTGCCAATAAACTCAAATGCAAGGCAGCAGTGCCATTAGACACAGCAACAGCGTAATCTGCACCGACATATTGTGCAAAATTTTGTTCAAATTCTGCAATTCTTGGCCCTTGGGTTAAAAAATCCGACTGTAAAGTTTGCACTACTGCTTCTATATCTTCGGATGTAATATGTTGCCTCCCGTAAGGTATTTTAAACGCACTCATGTTTACAATTCAAAATTTAGCTTGGTTTGCATTAATTCTTTCAATTCCGCCACAGTCAAAAAATATTGGTTATCTTTAGAATTGTATGAAAAACCATTGGTTACTTTTTCGGCATTATTTTCTTGTATGAAACGGTTAAGGTCAAAAACAGGTTGTGAAGGTAAAATAGCATAATAATCTCCCAAATCATAAGTAAAAAAGGAGTCTGAAGCGGTTATCATTTCTTCATGCAATTTTTCACCGGGACGTATGCCTATCTCTTTTTGCTCGCAATCTGGACATATAGCTGTGGCCACATCTGTAATTTTATACGAAGGAATTTTTGGCACAAATATTTCACCTCCCCAAGCATTTTCAATAGCATGAAATATCATATTCACGCCTTCGTCTAAAGATATATTAAAACGGGTCATGCGTTTGTCTGTTATGGGTAATACCCCTTCCTTTCTTTTTTGATAGAAAAAAGGCATGACTGATCCATTAGAGCCCATAACATTGCCGTACCTGACCACACTAAATTTTATATCGCGTTTACCTTTGATATTATTAGCAGCAATAAACAATTTGTCGGAAGTTAATTTGGTGGCACCATATAAATTGATTGGTGCTGCCGCTTTATCCGTAGAAAGCGCTACTACTTTTTTCACACCGGTTGCCAAGCAAGCATCAATGACATTTTGAGCCCCTAAAACATTGGTTTTAATAGCCTCCATCGGGTTATATTCTGCTAAATGCACATGTTTCATAGCAGCTGCATGAATAACAATATCAATACCTTCCATGGCACGCATGAGTCTTTCCTTATCACGAACATCTCCTATAAAAAAACGAATGCTTTTATATTTTTCATGCGGAAATTCTTGTGCCATCTGAAATTGTTTTTGCTCATCTCTGGAAAACACAACCAATCTTTTTACATCAGGATAAGATTGATATATACGTTTGGTGAGTTGTTTTCCGAGTGAACCTGTGCCTCCGGTTATTAATATGGCTTTATCATTTAAATTCATTTTAAATATATTAAATTTGAATAACAAATTTAAGGATAATATTTTAGTTCAAATAAATGTTTTTTATGAGACTTGTTCTTAATATTATTTTTTATAACTTTGCATATAAACTAATTTTTAAAAAAATGAAAAAACTATTATTTCTTTTACTTATACAAATTAGTATTATTACATTGGCTCAATCTTCGGATATTAACAATGGACTTGTAGCATATTTTCCATTAGATAATGATGTATTGGATTACTCACCATTACATATCGACGGCGTTAATCATAATGCTGTACCGGGGCATTCCGGCAATCGTCTTTTTTATCATTTCAATGTAGCCCACGCTTACATTTTAGCCGGTAACTCTGATAGAGGCATCACCAATGAAGTTAGTGTAAGCGTTTGGATAAGAACCACTTCCGACACATTACAATGGATTGTCGGAAAATACGATCATCGATATGACAAAGGTTTTCAGGTTGTTATGCAAAATGGACACGCACAGTTGAGAGGACGGGCAGAAGCTAACGAATTTTATATTCTACAAGATGACGATTTAATTAATGATGGTAATTGGCATCATATTGTTGGGTTGTTTAATAAAAATAAATGGACTTTAATAGTGGATTGCCAAATTAAAAACACGTTACAAACTACAACCACCAACCCTCGATATGATATTATTTCGCAACCTTTGGCCATTTCTATTTATACACAGTTAAATAATGGTTACGATCCCATGCATTTTAACGGAGATATAGATGAAATAAGAATTTATAATCGCACGCTTTCTTTATGTGAAATATGTGAATTACACCGGTTGGATAGTAACGAAGAAACATCAGGTATTGAAAATAATAATTCACCGGAAACCATAAATCAATTTTTAAAAGTTTTTCCTAATCCCGCAGAATATTTTGTTCAAATAAAATTACTGAAACAAGTAAATAAAAAATCTCTTTTGCAAATGTTTAATATGGAAGGAAAATTAATTTTAGAAAAAACATTTGATAAAACAACTAAAATTAATACTGCCTCTTTGCCTCAAGGCACATATGTTATTAGAGTAATGAACGGCAAAAACAAATACACGGAAAAACTTATAATTAATTAATTTACTGATTTTTTTGACAACCGACCTTTGCCCCTTTCCCTATTGCAGAGAAAGGGGCGAGTTATATTAAATCTGTAAAGAATTCAAATTAAAAGCGCAATGGAACTAATAAAAAAATAAACTTATGTCTATAATGACAAAGCCCGCACATAATCATAATAATTACCTTTGAGTCCGCGGATATTTTCCAAAACAGTGTCTTTGGACAACCATTTTTTGATTAAGGCAATTTCTTCGGGACAGGCAATTTTAAGCCCGGTTCTTTTTTCAATGGTTTTAACAAATTCGGTGGCTTCGCTTAAAGCTTCATGAGTGCCGGTATCCAACCATGCAAATCCTCTGCCTAGTTGTTGCAAAAAAAGTTTATCTTGTTTTAAATAAGCCTGATTAACACTGGTAATCTCCAATTCTCCTCGCGCCGAGGGTTTGACATTTTTGGCAATCTCCACCACATTATTGGGATAAAAATACAAGCCCGTAACGGCATAATTTGAAGCCGGTTTTTGAGGTTTTTCTTCTATACTGACAACTTTACCGGAAGTATCAAATGCCGCCACACCATAACGTTCCGGATCTTTGACATAATAACCGAAAACCACAGCTTGGTCTTGCATCTCAACTTTACGGCGTGCTTCACTGAGCATCCCCGAAAAGCCGGCACCATAAAAAATATTATCGCCCAATACCATACAAACATTGTCAGTTCCTATAAAATTTTCCCCTATAATAAAAGCTTGCGCCAATCCATCCGGACTGGGTTGCTCGGCATATGACAAACGAATACCGAATTGAGAACCATCCCCCAATAGTTTTTTAAACCCGGGCAAATCATGTGGTGTAGAAATAACCAATATATCACGAATGCCGGCCAACATTAAAGTAGAAAGCGGATAATAAATCATCGGTTTGTCATACACCGGCAATAACTGTTTGGATACCACTTTGGTAATAGGATACAAGCGCGTGCCGGAACCTCCGGCCAAAATAATACCTTTCATAAAAAAATTTAACTAAACAAATATAATAAAACCAGTTTCACCCAATAACTAATAACCATGAACCAATAACTATGAACTCATAACCACACACTAATAACTATGAACTCATAACTACACACTACAAACTAATAACCACAAACTAAAAATTACATAATCAAACGCACACCGCCAAGCTCTTCCAAACGGTAAGGAAATTTTTCATCAGGTGATCCTATAAACATAAAGTTGATGGGAATATGCCACTTTTCAGACAATTCTTTGATCAACTCAGGGCCGAATTTACCTTCTACCGGCACAAATTCTATATCAATTTCAGGATATTCTTCATCCAAAATTTTAATGTTTCTAATCAACTCTTCAGAAGGTTTTTCTCCCGGTGCCAATACTTTTACTATTTTTACTTTTTTAGTATGCTCATTATCACGAATATACAACATGGCTTTATTCATATTGGCAATACTCTTGCCTTTGGTAAAAAACACGAATTCCTGACTGTTAATATCATCTATTAATTTATCTATTCCTTTGTGCAAACGCAAGAAAAACTTACGTATGGGTTCAAATATATATTGCACTATATTTAGTAAAAGTTTTAATAAAACCGTGCGATTGAGCATCACCATAATAAACAATACCGCCGGCACAAAATAATAGACAAATACTTGCCAGTTAGCCGGATCATCCGGATTTTCGGGTTGCATTATAATATTACCTATCAAAGCTACCGATACGGCTGTAAAAGCCACAATAATACCCAACCAAGGCGCCCGCTCGGGACGCGGCAAATGTTTTCTCTTGACTTTGAGCAGTATATTACCGATAACAAACAGCAACATTACCGACAAGAATGATATGGTATAAACACCCGCCAAAGTTGTTACTTTACCATTGGTTAATATCAATACCGAAACACTCAATAAAAAGAAAAATATGATAATACGGTATGAGGCACCACGCTTATTTTTCTTAAGAAAATAATTGGGCATAATACGGTCCAGAGTCATACGTTCCAACAAACCGGTAACACCGATATAACTGGTCAAAACAGCTCCGGATAAAACCAAAAAGGCATCTATGGAGATAAAAAATGCCAACCACTCTCCCTGAGAAGTTTCTCCTAATTGAATTAACAATGTATTTTTATTAACTTCATCAATGGGTAAAGCAGCCAAGGCCAAAAAGGCCATCAACGGATTGAGTATACTCACCACAATCCACATATTACGCAAAGTCTTGGGAAACACACCTGGTTTTTGTTCCTCAACAAAGTTGGCCGAACTCTCAAAACCGGAAATACCGAGCATAGAAGCTGCAAAACCAAAGAAAATAGCCATCCAAATATTTCCTTGCTCCAAAGGCCGGTGCCAGTTGTCTATAAATATACCAAAACCATGATTGATAACATATATACTCAATGCAATAATCAAAGCTGCCATTACCGACAAATGAAAGATAAAAATGCCAATAGCCACCTTAGACGATTCTTTAATACCCATAATAGCCAAACCTGCAAAAACACCAAGTAAGCCAATAGTGGCCATTATAATCATTTTATTGTCATGAATACCGAAAATATGGAAAAGATAATGAATGGCTTCATTAGCAGAAATCACGGCGGTTGCCATATAAGACAACAAGGTTAAAGTAGCCGCTATGGAAGACATGCGTTTGCTGGTGGTATTGAGCAACGCATTATAAGCCCCCCCGTTCAGAGGCAAAGCACCAACAACTTCACCGTAAATTTTTCTAAATAAAAATAAAACGAAGGCCACAATAAGCAGGGTAATCCAAGCATATTGTCCTGCAAAGGCAATAGCTAAAGCCGATACATATAATACTGACGAACTGATGTCATTACCACTGATAGCCGTCGCTGCCAATTCACCTAATTTTTCATGTTTGGCCAACTCGGGTGCATTATAATGAACCACTTCGTCTTTTTGATTCTTTGTATTGTTTGAGTTCATAATTCTTTATTAATTAGCAAATGCGAAGTTACTAAAAAAGTGTTAAAATATTAATTATTAACACAAAAAAAACCTGCCGGAAATATTTTTCACGACAGGTTTATATATTATTTGCGCTTGTTTATTTATTAAACTTAGCGTATTTTTTCTTAAATTTATCAATACGTCCGGCGGTATCGACCAATTTCATCTTACCGGTATAAAACGGATGAGAAGTTCTTGAAATTTCCACTTTTACCAAGGGGTATTCTTCACCGTCCACTTCAATAGTTTCTTTAGCTTCGGCAGTAGAACGGGTTAAAAAGATTTCGCCGTTTGACATATCTTTAAAAGCAACCATTCTATAATTTTCAGGGTGAATTCCTTTTTTCATTTTAATCTGTTTTAAATATCCTTATTTTGAGTGTGCAAATTTATAAACTTTTTTTGTAATTCCAATACATATACCTATATTTTTTTAAAGAAATTTATTCTAATACCGGAGATTACAATTAACCGGACATCTTTTTAAGCGCATAAATATTGTATTTGTAAGAACAGGCATGAATTTAATTTAAAAAAAATACAATATGGATATAGTCAATGCATACAATAATGAAGCGCCTACAACACCCTTTAAAGCTTGCGTTTCACCTCTTTGATTAAAAACAAACAATGGCAACATATTAACTATCACATTAATGGCTATAACTTGTGTCAGTAAATTGTCTTGAGCCAATTGCTTTAAACCTGCCGAAATTTCTGCCTTTAATACCAGCGTTGTATAAAAATAAAAAGCAATTACAGGTAAAAATAAACCGATCAGAAATCCTTTTATAAAATTGTCTTTCATATTAAAGTTGTTTTAAAGTAAAGATACGGAAATTTAATCAATCAATAATATCAATCTGGCATAAAATATAAGAATACAAGACAATCACCCTGTAATTGATTCAACAAAGCATTTTTTTGTTTATAAAATACCATGTTCCTTCGAGTGATTCCGGACTCGCTTTGGAATTGTATCGAGAAGTCACTTCAAGTGTTCCGGCTAAGCGCCGTAACACTCAAACTGACATTTATATTTGATTGTTAACCGCACAGCCGGAAGCAACAGTATGTCACAGGCAACTTCAATAACTTTTTTACAAAAATTTAATGATATATTTGCCTTGATATAGTATATTTGCAAACAAACCACTTATGACTAAAAAAGTAAAAATAGCATTGGCAACAACATTACAATTAGGCTTGATTGCTTCTATCGGCGACTTTGTGCATTGGCCTTATATGAATTATGTCTTGGGAGCCACTATTGCCTCTTTTTTATTAACACTTACCTTTTTAATATATGATATGTCAAAAGACTAATACCATCCTTTTAACACCTACATTTTTTTAGAATTTTATTATAAACAAAACACAAACTTTATTTTTTTTATAAATAACTGATACTTCTCATTTTATTTAGAAATAAGATTATTTAAATTTGTTGTATTAAAAGACAAATTAGTCCTTTAATACAAATAAATATTAACCCAAAAAACTCAATCTATGTTATCAAAACAACAAGCTAAAATCTTCTTTTTAGTCGGGACTTTTGTAACATTTGCCATTTTTATAGGTTTGACAATCTATTCATTAGGGCAAGTGCAAACCAAAATTCCCGCTGATGTAGCCCATGGTAAACACCTGTGGGAAAAGAACAATTGTATGGGCTGTCATACAATTATGGGAGAAGGAGCATATTACGCTCCCGAATTAACCAATGTTATCGAACGCCGTGGCGAAGGCTACGTGCGGGCTGTATTAATGTCTGAATCGCCTTGGCAACCTCGCGGTCGTAAAATGGTTGCTTACCACATGAGCGAAAGTGATGCTAATGACATGATTGCATTCTTTAAATGGATTAGCAATTTGGATCTTAACGGCTTTGAAAAAGTGGACAGAAAAGTATCGCCACTGGCAATTGATCACATGAAAGATAACGTTGAATAACTTTTAAAAAAAATTATTATGAAATATAAAACTCAAAAAGTAGCTTATTGGTTTTGGGCTTTGTCCATGCTATTATGGACCATTCAATTAACCTATGGTTTTATCATGGGATTTGCCCGCTTGGGCTATGACGGTTTACACCAATGGATTCCGTTCAATACGGCCCATACCGTTCACTTAAACACCTTGGTGGTCTGGCTTTTGGCCGGCTTTATGGGTGCCGCCTATTATATTATCCCCGAAGAAGCCGAAACAGAATTATGGAAACCTAAATTGGCTTACTTGCAACTCATTGCCTTAACACTTGTAGGCGTAGCAGCTTTGGCCGGTTATCATTTTAACATCTGGGAAGGTCGTAAATTCTTGGAAATCCCTCGCGAATTAGATTATTTAGTCGCTATTGATGTCATTTTATTCCTGGTTATTCTTCTAATGACCATTTTAAAAGGAAAGAAAAAATCGACCACGGTTTGGGTATTATTCGGCGGTTTAGCAGGCGCAGCCGTCTTATATTTACCGGGCATGATTACTTTTGACAGTCAAGTATTGGACTCTTTTTTCCGCTGGTGGGTAGTTCATCTTTGGGTTGAAGGTGTATGGGAATTGATTATGGGAGGTATCTTGGCTTTCTTGTTGATTAAACTTACCGGTGTAGATAGAGAAGTTATTGAAAAATGGCTGTATGTAGTTATCGGATTGACATTTTTATCAGGTATCTTAGGCACCGGACACCATTATTATTATATTGGGGTCAATAAAATTTGGCTTATCGTCGGTGGTATTTTCTCTGCTTTGGAACCTCTGGCATTTTTAGCCATGACCTTGTGGGCCTTAAATATGTATCGCAAAGGACAAAAAAAACATCCGAATACTTTAGCTATTTATTGGACTCTTGGAGCAGCCATCGTTTCCTTTTTAGGAGCCGGTGTCTTGGGTTTGGCACACACCTTACCGCAAACTAACCTTTATACTCACGGCACCTTGGTTACCGCTATGCACGGGCACTTGGCGTTTTGGGGCGCTTACGCCATGATTGTTTTGGCTATCATGACCTATGCCATGCCCAATCTTACCGGTCGTAAATTATATGACCATGCACGCGGACGTATGGCGTTCTGGTTGTCCAATGTCGGTATCTTTATTATGGTATCGGCCTTTGCTGCCGCCGGTGTGGCACAAGTATATCTAGAAAGAGTGTTAGGTTATGATTTCGGCGATGTGCAAAATGAAATTAAACCTCATTTTTGGGTATTGATTACCGGTGCAACCATCTTATCAACCGGTGCCATACTCTTGATTATTGATTTTATAAAATACGGATTACCAACCGATGAAGCTTTAGAATCTTAATTAACCAAAATACAACTTAAATATATAAAGGTCGCTTCAAATTTTGTTTTTTAAACAATGATTTGAAGCGCCTTTTTAACTTAATATTTTTCTTATTGTAATAAATATTTCATTTATGACACCTCAACAGCCTTATTATTTACCCATTGATAAAGAAATAGATGTTTTTGAAAAAACTTTTGAAAACAAAATGCCTCTTTTGCTAAAAGGCCCTACCGGCACCGGCAAGTCACGTTTTATAGAATATATGGCTGACAAACTCAATAAAAAATTAATCACAGTGGCTTGTCATGAAGAAACTTCCGCCACAGACTTAATAGGCCGCTATATTATCAAAGGCACCGAAACCGTATGGATAGACGGGCCGCTAACCAAAGCGGTTAGAGAGGGTTATATTATTTATCTGGATGAAATTGCCGAAGCACGTCCTGATGTTATTGTAGCCATTCACCCCTTAACAGATCACCGCAGAGAACTCTATATCGACAAACTGGGCGAAAGCCTCAAAGCACACCCCGATTTTATGTTGGTAGCTTCTTTTAATCCGGGATATCAACGTGGTTTTAAAGAGTTAAAACCTTCAACCAAACAACGTTTTGTGGCAGTGAGTTTTAATTATCCCGAAGCCAAATTAGAACAGGAAATATTAATAAACGAAACCGGTATAGAAACCGGAACAGCCAAAAAATTGGTCAATATAGGTAACAAAATCAGAAATTTGACCGAATTGGGCTTGTCCGAGACCGTCTCTACACGATTGTTGGTCGATGCGGCCAAACTGATTAAAAGTGGCTTGCCAAAACGTTTGTCCGTGCATGTAGCCGTAGTGGAGCCATTGAGTGACGAACCGGAAATTATACAAGCCTTGCGAGATTTAACCGATCTGTTGATTTAAACTGTTTTCTAAAATGAGCTGGGACGAATTACTTGAAGGGTTATTTTCGGGCTATTTTAAAGTCAAAGACCGCTTGCGTCAAAAGAAAACACAGACTTTAATTACCGCCGAAAATACCGTGCGCTTAAAAGATATTCAAGGACGCCTCAGCATATTGGCCCGGGCACTGACCGGCCAACCTGTCAACATCTACCCCGCAGAACGCGAAGGGGGGTATAAAAACAACGATTTTTTTCTACCGGTATTTTTTGCCGCTTTTGATAACCTGCAAGACAATCTGAATTTTTACCTGTTTAGAACAATCTACCTGTCCATACAAAAACTAAACCACATGAACTGGCCTGCCGGACAAAAAGAAGACTTGGATACTTCGAGACAAAAAGCCTTGGAAAGTGCACCGGAAATCCTTAAACAATTGTTTGATGAATTCCCAAGCATGCAAAGCATTCATCAAAAACTATTGGATTATTACCAACAACAAACCAACAAAGGACAAACAACTGATTTGAGTTTTATTTACGGCAAATGGATGACCAACCGTCCCGACACTGAAGAAACCGACGCCTTAAAACATATCAACGAAAAAGTCAAAAAAGCCATAGATGACGAAATTAAAACCATTCGCAAACTGCAAGCCGTTGAAGAAATGGAAACCATGCAAGTGGACAAAAAACAACAAGCCGATCAGGTTGTCAATAATTATTATGAAAAAATTGAAACCCTTGAAGAGCATAAAGGCGGTATATGGAAAGATTTTGACGGTGACGACGAACTCGATGAACACCAAAATGCACTGCAAGATTTAAAAATGAGTCGCACGGTAAGAGTCGATGATGAAACACACTCCATCTATCAAACCGAATTTATGGAAAATATCACGGTGTCCGAAAGTCAGGATCTCGCTGCCAAAGATTTTTATCTGACTTATGACGAATGGGATTATCACAAACGCCGGTACAAACCGGATTTTTGCAAACTCTATCCCAAACAAATTAAAGAACAAGATGTTGCCTATTATAAAAATACCATAACCGAACATCGGGTTACTTTAAACGGACTGCGTAAAATGCTAGCCAATATGCACAACCGCTATAAAGAACACCGACGTCAAATACAAGGCGATTATTTCGATTTGGATGCCGTAACGGATATGATGACAGATATTTATGCCAAACGCACTCCAGATGAAAAAATATACATATCAAAACGCAAAACAGAAAAAGACTTGTCGTTGCTATTATTATTAGACATAAGTCTGTCAAGTGACGGCTATGCTGCGGGCAATCGTGTGATTGATGTAGAAAAACAAGTCAGTATTTTATTTGGCGAAATACTCAACGAATTTAATGTCGATTTTTCTATCGATGCTTTTTTTTCAAAAACCCGCCATTACAGCACTTTTCTGTCATTAAAATCTTTTGACGAAAAATGGCAAACTGCCAAATATAAAATAGGGCGACCACAACCGCAAGGTTATACAAGAATTGGCACCGCCTTAAGACATGCCGGCAGCTTACTTAACAAACGAAATACCCAAAACAAATGGGTTATCCTCATATCCGACGGCAAACCCAATGACTACGACCGGTATGAAGGCAAATACGGCATTCAAGATGTCAAACAAGCCTTACGCGAACTCAAAAGCCGGCAAATAAATGCCTATGCATTGGCCATTGAAGCCGAAGCCAAATATTACCTGCCGCAAATGTTTGGACAAAATCATTACCAAATTTTGACCACACCGGTAGAACTGTTGCAATCATTGGTCAAATTATACGAAAAAATCAAACATTAAAACTTGTCACATTATGAGCGAAACAGATATAAAGGCAAACAAAATCGATTACAAAAACTTTTTTTATCCGCCGGGAGGTATCCTCATCTGGATATTAATTATGGTTGAACTTATTACTTTTGGTGCTGCTCTCATAGCTTTGAGTATTAACAGCCGCGAAAATCCGGAACTCTATCACCAATCACGTCTGATGCTCAACAGCACTTACGGTGCCATCAATACTATATTTTTACTGACCAGCGGTTATTTTATGGCCCGGACGGTATATTATGTCAAACAACAAAAATTGGACAAAGCCGCCTTTAACAACAAAATGGCTATGATTGGCGGTTTGTTGTTTTTACTGCTAAAAAGTTTGGAATATTATGAAAAAATAGAACATGGTTTGACTATAGGTTATAATACATTTTTTACTTTTTATTGGTTGCTGACGGCTTTTCATGTCATTCATGTATTGGTCGGACTGGGCATCTTGTTTTTTATGTATTTGGGACTGCGCAAAGCCAAGCGCCCAGATATATTAAATGTAGAAGCCGGCGCCTCATTTTGGCATATGTGTGATTTGATTTGGCTCTTACTATTCCCTATGTTATACCTTATTTTTTAAAACATTGTCCTATGAAATTAACGCAAAAAAACACCATCATATTTCTATACATTTTAACCCTGCTGACAGCACTATTTTCAAATTATGCCTATGGCTGGTCATTTTTTGTTACCATTATTTTAGGACTGTCTGCCATTAAGTTTATGCTGGTAGCTTTCGAATTTATGGAAATGAAAAAAGCACATGCCGCTTGGCAATTTTTAATCGTCTTTTATTTGATTTTATTTGTAGGCATCATCAGTGTCATTTTGCACTGATATTGATACAAAAAAGGCAATAGTAACCTGTCTAATAAACTACTTCTTAATTTTGATATAATAAGTTTTATGGTTTTTATTGGTCAGTTTATTCGCTCTAAGCCAAGGGTTTAATAACTTAAGTTCTTTATAAGTTATATTCATTTTTTTAGCAAAACCGGCCCAATCGGTAACACTACTGTCTACTGCCACTTCATAGTATTCATAAGGAGTATATAAGTCTTCTTGACTAAAGACAAAACCGAAATCTTTGGGATGTTCCAAAATATGTTTTAGTGCTATAATACGCGGCACATACCTCGACGTTTCGCTGGTCAAAAGCAAATCGTAATAATTGTCCGTTTTTTGCCGTTCCAGTTCCTTGGCTATTTTAGTCATGCCGGCATTGTAAGCTGCCGCTGCCAAAGTCCATGAACCATATTTTTGTTTGGCTTTTTTCAAATATTTACAAGCAGCTTCGGTGGCTTTTTCCAAATGATAACGTTCATCTACCTCATCATTGACTTCCAAACCTAAATCTTTGGCGGTTTTTTTCATAATTTGCCAAAAACCTTTGGCACCGGCCGGCGAAGTTATGTTTTGCAAACCACTCTCGGCCACCGCCAAATATTTAAAATCATCGGGCACACCTTCTCTTTTTAAAATAGGCTCTATCACCGGAAAATATTTGTTTTTTCGCTTGAGCAACAATAAACCGTTAGATTGCCAATAAGTATTAACCAACAATTCTCTGTCAATACGCTCTTTAACATCTTTTTGTTGCACCGGAACCGGTTCATCTACCAACATTAAACTATCCGGAATAGGTAAGGCATATACTTTATAATTGTTTAAAAAACCGTTTTTAACTGCTTCTTTGGTGTAAGGATCCGTCTTAAAATTATAACCTAAAATACCGGTAAATAACAAAACAAAACCGGTAAAAAGTATTTTTTTTAACATAAAATGTATATTTTTATCAAAGATAATCAAAAAAACGATGTTTGTCAATTTTTTATGAATGATTATTTATCAAACAAACGAACTTTTACATAAGCACACATAAAAATCGTTTTACAAAAATTAAAATCAATAAAAAATTAAAATAGACACTTTTTGAAGTAATATTACGTTATTTTATTATATTTGAAACATCATAAGAAAAATTTATTTTTATTTATCATTAAAACAACCAAATGAAACATCACGGCATTCTCATCCTGCTTTTGTTATTTTTTAGCACAGCCCAAGCACAATTTCCTACAGACACCCAATACCAAACCATTACGGACACGCCACCGCCTCTGCCCCCGCTCTACGGAAGCGTAATTGACAATTCGGTGCCCAGCCCCATTGAGATAACTCGTATTTCGGATTATGTGCCGGAATGGGATTGGTATCCGCATCACGAATACAGCAAAATACAACCATGGAATGCCGATGTCAGTTTGTATAAATTCTATTCTGCAGCTATATATGATGCCAATACACACCAAAGATTGTATGACATACAAGATGCCGGCAGCATATACCCGACCTATTGGTCAAATACCAATCCCAATTTGCTTTACGGTATTATGGAAAACGGTGATATCAAAACTTATTCGGTGGCACAGCAGCAAGTTGTATTGCAAGATCACATATATTTTGACGAAGCCAATCAAATCGATTATGAATATCTTAAAATGGGGCCCGGCGAAGGCAATTTTGACAAAAATGACCATTATGTCGCTTTTGTAGGAAAACACGGTCCGGATATGGACGTCATTATATACGATTTGCAACAGTATCAAATTTTATTGAGATATACTTTTGCCGGTGCTTGGGGCAACGGCCCTGCACATGCACCGGATTATGTCGATTGGGTTTCGGTTTCTTTATCAGGAGATTATGTCGTTATTATGTGGAATCACAATACGACTTCGGTTAATAATCCATTTAACGGACATTACGGTGTGGAAGTATATGACCGCAATATGCAGTTTTTGCGCCGCATAGCCGATTATGGCAATCATGGTGATTTTGCTTACGCACAAGACGGCGACGAAGTTTTTGTGCAGTTTTGGGGACCTACCGGCCGGTTAAATATGTATTATTTGGACAGAATTGAACGCGTCGTTTTACAAACAAGTTCGGATATAGGGCAGCACGGACATGTATCAGGACGCAATATCCATCGTCCCGGCTGGGCATATATCAGTTTAGACGAGCCGGATTACGGCGTCAATATGGCAGTCAAATTAGATCAGTCCGGTATTGTAGAATATTTTGGACATCATTACAGTTCGGCGCCTACTTATATCAAAGATTCAAGGCCTGTCCCGACACCCTACGGAGATAAAATTATGTTTAAAAGCGACTTTGGTGATACCACCCCCGATGTGGTTTATACCTTTGAAGCCAAAGCCTATGACACCAATAGTTTGATAGACTTGTCCAAGACAAAATTGCAATTATTTCCCAATCCGGCTACGCGGTTTGTTCAAATATCAAGTAAAAATACTATAAAAGAAGTCGCGATTATTAATCAAACAGGACAAACCGTTCAACAAAATACCGCATTAAACAGTCATTTGCATTGGGTTAATTTAAAATCGTTA
>Ga0256834_1001102_pt1 | contig 18763 bp, 20 predicted proteins | sample 4281140metaG_FD_190536 | JGI IMG/M metagenome (GOLD analysis project Ga0256834, IMG submission 190536) | Hydrothermal vent microbial communities from East Pacific Rise, Pacific Ocean - 4281-140 | ecosystem: Environmental > Aquatic > Marine > Hydrothermal vents | place: Pacific Ocean: East...
GACACCGCCGGCAGACCACTCATGCAAAACCAGAGCCATGACAATGTAGATCCTTCGGAAATCAACAAGTTCGAGGAACTGGCCTCGCGCTGGTGGGATCCCAACAGCGAATTCAAACCCCTGCATGAAATCAACCCCCTGCGGCTGGCCTATATCGAACAGCATGCAGGCGCTCTTGGGGGGAAAAAGGTGCTGGATGTGGGTTGCGGCGGCGGCATCCTGGCGGAATCCATGGCGGAAAAAGGCGCCCTTGTCACCGGCATCGACATGGGAGAGGCCAATCTGGAAGTGGCGCGACTGCATCTGCTGGAAAGCGGCAGGGATGTGGACTACCGGCAAGTCCCGGTGGAAGAGCTGGCCGGGGAAATGCCGGCGCAGTTCGACATCGTCACCTGCATGGAGATGCTCGAGCATGTACCGGACCCATCCTCCATCGTTACCGCCTGCGCCACCCTGGTGAAACCGGGCGGATTGGTGTTTTTCTCCACCATCAACCGCAATCCAAAATCCTACCTGTTCGCCATCATCGGCGCAGAATACCTGTTGCATCTGCTGCCCAAGGGCACCCACGACTATGCGCGCTTCATCCGCCCGTCGGAACTGAGCCAGTGGGTTCGCCAGGCGGATCTCGATATCCGCGACATCAGCGGCATGACCTACAACCCCCTCACCCGGGTGTACAAGCTGGATCCGTCGGATGTTGACGTCAACTACCTGCTGGCGGCGCAAAAAGCAGAGGAATGACCCCGCCTGTCAAGTGCATGCTGTTCGACCTGGACGGCACCCTGGCGGACACCGCGCCAGACCTGGCCAACGCCCTGAACGCCACCCTGGAACACTTTGGCCGGCCGCCCCTGGCATTCGAGAAAATCCGCCCGGTGGTTTCTCACGGCGGCATCGCCCTCATTTCCCTGGGCTTCGGCATGCATCCCGACGATCCCGGCTTCGAGGCGCGCCGGCAACATCTGCTGCAGGTATATCTGGACAACATTTGCCAAAACACCCGCCTGTTTCCCGGCATGGATGAGGTGCTGCAAACCCTGCACGAAAAGAATATTCCCTGGGGCATCGTCACCAACAAGCCCGCCTGGCTCACCGACCCGCTAATGGCGGCGCTGCCCATGCCCTGCCGCACACAAGTCGTCGTCAGCGGCGACACCTGTGCACACAGAAAGCCCCATCCCCAGCCCTTGCTGTACGCCAGCCAACTGTTGCACACCCCGCCTGAACAGTGTCTGTATATCGGAGATGCGCAAAGAGACATCCAGGCCGGGAAAGCCGCCGGCATGCGCACCGCCTGCGCGCTGTTCGGCTACATCCAGCAGCAGGATCAGCCCCTGCAGTGGCAGGCCGATTTCCATCTGCAACAACCCGGCGATTTACTGGCCCTGATGTAGACCCTGACTGCATCTGCTAATATTAGGCTCTGAATCAGCCACACCAACGGACCCCTATGCACAACTACCAAGCCCCATCCAATTTGCTGCAGGATCGCGTGATTCTGGTTACCGGCGCTGGCAGCGGCATCGGCCGGGCCATGTCCATCGCCTTCGCCACCCACGGCGCAACCGTGGTACTGCTGAGCAAGACCTTGCAGAACCTGGAAAGCGTGTACGATGAAATCGAGAACCTGGGCGCGCCCACGCCCGCCATCTATCCCATGCACCTGGAAGGGGCCACCAGCCATGACTACGACGAGCTGGCGGAAAAGCTGGAAGGGTCTTTTGGCCGCCTGGACGGCATATTGCACAATGCGGCCATCAATCCCTATCTGAGCCGCATCAAGGACTACGATCCCCAGGACTGGATGAAGGTCATGCAGGTCAACGCCAATGCGCCGTTTTTCATCACCCAGGCCTGTCTTCCCTTGTTGCTCGAGGCGGAAGACGCCTCCCTGGTCTTCACCTCCGACAGTGTGGCCCACAAGGCCAAGGCCTATTGGGGCGCATACGCCGCCAGCAAATTCGCCCAGGAAGGATTGATGCAAACCCTGGCGGAGGAACTCGAGCATACCAAAATACGGGTCAACAGCATCGACCCCGGCCCCACTCGCACCAATATGCGCAAAACCATCTTTCCCGGCGACGACATCAACAAGATCAAGCCTCCGGAAACCCTCATCCCCCTGTACTTGTGGCTCATGGGACCGGACAGCCGGGGCACCAACGGACAAGCCTTGTCCTACGAAGAATAGGCATGAAGAAAACCCCACTGCTTCTACCTGCACTGCTGTTCGCTTTGAGCGCCTGCTCGGATAGCACCGAGAGCAAGGGCAGCCAGGCCGCTGAAAAGCCCTACAACCCCTGGGAAAGCCAAATCCAATCCCTGGACAAGGCCAAGGGCCTGGAAGATCAAATGCAACGGGACGCAGCAGAGCGCGACAAACGCATGCGGGAACAAGGCGGCTGATGCCGGCATTCCACCGCTGATTGCAGCCGGTTTTCCAACATCATGCCCGAACCTTCTGCAAACCGGGATCTGGATGCCTATCTGGTGGGCGGATTCGTCCGCGACCGGCTTCTGCAGCGCAGACCGAGCGACCGCGACTGGGTGGTGGTGGGCAGCGATGCCGAAGCAATGCTCGCCCGTGGGTTCAAACAGGTAGGCAAGGATTTCCCCGTATTCCTGCACCCGCAAAGCAAGGAGGAATACGCCCTGGCCAGAGGCAAAGATCCTGCCGGAAAACTGCGCGCAAATCCCGGTGTTACGCTGGAAGAGGATCTGGCGCGGCGGGATCTGACCATCAACGCCATGGCCATGGACAGGGACGGAAAACTCATCGATCCGTTTCACGGTGCGGAGGATCTCGCCCGGGGCGTGCTGCGGCATCTGCCGTCTTTTGCTGACGATCCCCTGCGCATCCTGCGCCTGGCGCGTCTGGCCGCCCAGCTCGGCTTTTCCATTGCAGAGGAAACCGCGGATCTGGCCCGGCGCATGGTGGCGGAAGGACGTCTGCATTCGCTTCCCGCCGAGCGCATCTGGCAAGAGCTGCACCGCGCCCTGTGCTCGCCATCACCGCGGCGCTTCATCGAGGCGCTGCGGGAGCTGGACGCCCTGCAGGCCATCCTGCCGGAGGTAAACGCCCTGTTTGGCGTTCCCCAGCCGGAAAAACACCATCCGGAAATCGACACGGGCCTGCATGTACTCCTGGCGCTGGACCAGGCCACACTGTTGACGGACGATCCACTGGTGCGCTTCGCCGTACTGGTGCATGACCTGGGAAAAGCCGCAACACCTCCCCAGTACTGGCCCAGCCACCGCGGACATGAAACCCTGGGCGTTCCCCTGGTGAACCGCCTCTGCCGCCGTCTGCGCATACCGGGGCGCTACCAGAAGCTGGCGCGCCGAACCGCCCGCTACCATCTGCTGGCGCATCTGGCCTTGGAGCTCAAACCCAAAACCCTGGCAAAGCTCCTCGCAGACCTGGACGCCTGGCGCGCGCCGGAAGACTTCGAACGCTTTCTCCTGGCCTGCCAGAGCGACGCCCGGGGACGAAAAGGCCTGCAGGAACACCCCTATCCTCAAGCGGATTTTTTACGCCGGATCCGTGATCTCACCAAGGACATCTCTGCAAAAGACATCCCTTCCGGCATTACCGGCAAGAAGGTGGGCGCAAGAATCCACCAGCTCAGATGCCAGAGAATCGCCGCATTCAAGAAACAACGGCACAAAACCCGACAAGGGGTGTCTTGAGCGGCAATCACTCCTGCGCCGGCGGGCATCCAACCGCCATGGATTCGTCCAGACAGTACATATTCACACGCAAACAGGTGTATAGTTTGAATGGAGACTTCGGAAGCGGAAGGAGCGGAAGATGGACGACACCCTGAAACGCCTGCTCAATGCGGAAATCAAGGCCGAGTCCCTGGTGACCCGGGCCATAGAGGAGCGGGAAAAATTGACCCGCCAGGCACGGAAAGAGGCGAAACTCGCCGAAGACCGGCTGGCCGCACGCATACCGGAAATACGCAACGCTTTTCTGGACAAGGCCCGGCAGCGGGTGGCGCAGAACACGGCGGAAATGCAGCGGCGCTTCGACGAGCGCGCCCAGGCATTGCGCGCCATGGCGGAAGAATCCAGGGAGGATGCCATGCAGGCGGCGATACGGATTGTGCTGGATCCTGGACAAAGGTAGGCGAGGATGGGAAATCAGGTCGCAAGCTATGCCTACCTGAACACCAGAGTCTCCCTCATGGCAAAACAGTTGTTGCACCGGAAACAGCGGCAAGCGCTGCTGCAGCTGCCCCTTTCCGAGCTTGGCCCCCTGCTGACCCAGGCTGGCGTCGGCGCCCTGGCGCAGCAACTGCCAAAGGATCCGGCCCGCCTGGAACAGTTCCTCGCCACCGTTCTGGTCGGCGAGAGCATCAAGCTCATGCGCTGCCTGAACAGCAGCGAACGCAACTTTATCCGCCACTGGATGCGCCGCCTGGAACTCATCAATCTCAAATTTCTTCTGCGCACCAAGTTTTCCGGCTCCCAACCCATCGACCCCTCCCGCCACCTCCTGGATCTGGCCGGACTGGGTTCCCTGGAACTCCAAACCCTGATCAATACGGACAGCATCGAGGAGTTTCTGCGGCAATTGCAGAGCAGCAGCTACCGCAGCATGGCGCGGCCGGCGCGCAAGGCATTCGAAGAACATCGTTCCCTGTTCGACGTGGAAGCCGCCCTGGATGCAAACTATTACAGTCATCTGGTACAGCTGGCTTCGGCGCTGGAGGGACGCCACAAACAGCAAACGGAATCCTTGCTGCGCACCTGGCTCGACCAGATCAACCTTGTATCATTGCTGCGTTTCCGTTTCGTTTACAAGCTGTCCCCGCCCCACGCCTATTTCCTCCTGGCGCCCGGTGGCCACCGGCTTTCCCTGAGAACGCTGCAACAACTGGCCCAGCTCGCCAGCGTCAAGGAAGTCGTCGAACACTTGCCCGCCCCCTTGCAACAGCAGCTGGCCGAAACCGGGGATATCGAGGATATCGAGCATCATATGCAGCAACTGGTCAGGACCCGCGCCAACAAGATCCTGCGCAAGCAAAGGTTCAACATGGCCATCGCCTATGCCTATCTGTATCTGCGTGAACAGCAGATTCAGCTGATACATGCGGTGCTCAAGGGACATTTGCTGGGTTTGAGCACCGAGCTGATTCAGTTCTGTGGCGATCCCCTGGCATTTCCCGCCCTGGCCAGAAGGGAGTTGCCTTGATGTTTACGCCCACCCCCATGCACCATGTGGGCATCTCCCTGCTCAGCGAAGAACTGACCCAGGCCGGCCTGCTGCTGGCGCGCTACGGCTATTTCGCCCCTGATCCCCTCCAGGAGGAAATGGAGCATCTTCCGCACCAACCACAGCAGGCCTATGCTTCCTGTTTCGAGTCCGCCCGCTCCCATTTGCAGAAGATTCTGGATTTCCTGGAATACAAGCCAAAATCCGCACAAGACATCCCCAAGCGGGCGCCAACCCTGGAACAACTGCAGGCGCTGGAAACCTGGCTGGAAACAATCTGGCGGCAGTGCTCATCCCGCGCCGAATCCAGCCGCCGCCTCGAGGAGAGCCTGAGAGACACCCGCCATCTGGAAGGGCTGTTGCACAGCTACCGAAGCCTTAACCTGGATCTGGGCATGCTGCGCAGGGAATACCGCTTCCTCAACATTCTTACCGGCACCATCCCCCAGGAAAACAGCACCCGGCTGCGTGAGGCCATCGCCATGATCGGCTACACCCTTACAGAAGTCTCCCGCTATGAAGGGCTGCTGCATATCGTCATTGCAGGACTCAAGGAGAAAGAGCAAAACCTGAAAACCGTGCTCAAGGCGGCGGACTTTCATCCCTTCACCTTACCCGAAGCGCTTTCCGGCCACCCGGAAAAAGTTGCGCAACAATTGCGGGAACAGGAACAGAAGATCCTCCAGGAACAACGCCGTTTGCGGCTTGCCGTACAAGAGAGCATCGAGGCGCACGGCCAGCGCCTGAGCCAGGCCATGCAGACCCTGCTGGCCGCTTCCGGTTTCCCCCAGTTCGGCCAATCCCTGCGCAGCCGCGGCGGACTGGCGTACATTTCCGGCTGGGCGCCCGCGCGAAAGATCGGCGCCCTGGAAACCCTGCTCAAACAAGGCCTGCAGGGACCGGTCATCCTGGAACATCACCAGCCAGACGCCAGGGAGCAACACAGGGTGCCATCCCATATCCACCACGCAGCCTGGCTACAGCCGTTCACCGCCCTGGTGCGAAACTTTGGTATTCCCCGCTACCGGGAAATCGACCCGACCTGGTTCTTCACCATCAGTTTCATCATCATGTTCGGCATGATGTTCGGCGACCTGGGGCATGGCGCCGTCCTATTCCTTGCACCCTGGCTATGGCCTGGCAAGCTGGGCAGAATACGTTCGGTGCTGGTGGCCGCCGGCCTGTCTTCCATGACATTCGGCGCGCTCTATGGCAGCGTGTTCGGCTACGAGCATCTTTTTCCCGCCTTGTGGATGCCCCCGTTGAGCGACCCGGCGCTGATGCTCGAAGTGGCATTCTTCTGGGGCGTGGGATTTATTTTCCTGGCTTCATTGCTGAACATTCGCAACGACCTGGTGGAAAACCGCATTGCCAGGGCGTTTTTTGACAGCCGGGGCGTAGCCGGCCTGCTGCTGTACCTGAGCATCCTTCTGGGCGGCTGGCAGTGGTTCGACCAGGGAAGCGTGGACATAGGGAACAGACTGCTGTTCCTTCTGTCACTTGCAACCGTACTCGGTTACAAATGGAGCCAACAGCGCTCCGCTTTTGGCGAACGGCTGCTGGTGGTGGCCATCGAAGGTTTTGAAACCTTCATGAACTATATTTCCAACACCCTTTCTTTCCTGCGTGTGGCCGCCTTCGGCCTGAATCATGTGGCGTTGTCTATCGCGGTCTTTGCCCTGGCGGACATGCTGGGCAATACCGGATACTGGATTACTGTTGTGCTGGGCAATTTGTTCATTCTGATACTGGAAGGCGCCATCGTGGTAATACAGGTGCTGCGCCTGGAGTATTACGAAGGTTTCTCCCGCTTCTTCCGCGGGGATGGGCGAGAATTCCGCCCCATGCGCCTGTCCGCCAACGATCTGTTGAACACGAAAACCTGAGGAATCCGTTATGTACTGGATGGTCATGTTACTGAGTTTGAGCCTGCTGGCCCTCATCGGCACCGGCATCTATCTGGAAATCAACCCCCCGGCGCCAAACCGCAACACCCGAAGACGCTGGAAAGCGGTCGTGGGCGTCAACCTGCTGGTATTCGTTGGCGCGCAAATCGGCTTGCTGGCGCTGGGCATGCAGGATGCCATGGCCGCCGCCGACGCCGTGGCAAAACCGGATACAGGCGTCAGCGTGGGACTGGGGCTGGCCCTCATCGGCATAGGCATTCCCACGGCCCTGGCGACCATCGGCGCAGGCATCGCCGTGGGTCCCGTGGGCGCCGCATCCCTGGCGGTGATCTCGGAGAAACCCGAACTGTTTGGCCGCACCCTGATTTACCTGGGGCTGGCCGAGGGGATCGCCATCTACGGCCTGGTGGTAACCATCCTGATGTTGGGGAAAATCGGCTGATGACCATGCCGGCCCGAAAAAACAAGGCAGATACGCGCCTGATCATGATGGGAGAAGCCGCATTGTGCGCTGGTTTTTCCCTCATCGGCTTTGAAACCTGGCCGGACGCCTCGCCGGACCAACTGGATGCCCTGCTGCGAGAACTGGTGGAGAGGGAGGAAACGGCGCTGGTGTTTCTCGAACCGGCCCTGGCGCGTTGCGACTGTGCTTTGCTGCAGCAACTGCAACACCGGGGAAGCGGTATCGTGATCACGGAAATCCCGCCGCTGAACGCGCCCAGGGACTACCGTCCCCAGGTGGAAGAGCTGGTGGTCAGCGTACTCGGGAAAAATGCACTGGAATAGGGCGGAACAATCGACATGGCGCAAGAACAACTGGTCAATGAACTGGAAAAGGCCTTACTGGAACGAGCGGAAAAGCTGGCCCGGGAATACCACGACCGCGCCCGGCGGGCGCGCCAGCACATCCTCGAAGACGCCCATGAACGGCTGCATATCCGGGAACAGAACGAAGTGCTCGCCGCCCAGGCGGAGGCGGAGCGCCTGTTCCGCCGCCAGATCCAGGCCAGGGAGTTGAAGCTGAAGGGCGAACTGGACAAACTGCGCTGGCAGCTCATTCAGTCCGTACTGCATGACCTGCCGGCAAGACTGCGGGACGCCAGCAAAGACCAGGACAGCTACCTGGCGCTGCTGCGCAAACTGATGGCCCAGGCGGCGAATGCGATTGAAAGCACAGAGCTGGTGGCCGAGGTCAATGCCACCGACCTTGAATACCTGAGCGCCCGCTGGAAGGCCTTCTCATCGGATATCACACCGGGAAAACAAATCGAACTGGCGCAGACGCCTTTCGATTGCAGTGGCGGGGTGCTGCTGCGCAGCAAAGACAACCGCATTCGCATCGACAACAGCTTCGAGGGCCGTATCGAACGCTTCCAGGGCATCTTGTTGCAGGTCATAACCGAACGCCTGTTTGCCGCCGAGATCAGCCAGCGGGGACTCTTCGATGACTGACACCGGCACAGTAATCGAAGTCAACGGCCCCCTGGTGCGCGCCCATCTGCCGGGCACCGCCAACGGCGAACAGGTCCAACTGGGGGCGCTGGGCCTGACCGGCGAAGTCATCGGACTGGATGATGATCGCGCCCTGATCCAGGTATACGAGTCCACGGAAATGCTGCGACCGGGGGAACCGGTCACCCCCCTGGGCCACCCCTTGTCGGTGGAGCTGGGGCCCGGCCTGCTGGGCGGCATATTCGACGGGATACAGCGCCCCCTGCAAAGCCTGATGTCGGAAGCAGGCGACCATATTCCCCGGGGGGTGAGTATCGCCGCCCTCGACCGGGACAAGCCCTGGTCCTTCACACCCGACACCGAGCTGAAAACCGGCGCGGAAATCCGCGGGGGCGTGGTGCTGGGCAAGGTGCAGGAAACAGACGCCATCGAGCATCGCATCCTGGCGCCTCCGCAAACCAGGGGGGAACTGCTGGAGCTGGCCGCCCCCGGAGACTACAATCTCAAGCAGGTCATCGCCAGGGTGCGCGGCCCCCAGGGCGACATTCAGGAGCTGAAGCTGTTTCACCGCTGGCCGGTGCGCATCCCCCGTCCTTACCGGAAGCGGGACAACGGCATCGCTCCCCTGCTCACCGGGCAGCGCATACTGGATACCTTCTTTCCCCTGCTCAAGGGCGGCAAAGGCGCCATCCCCGGGCCTTTTGGCGCCGGCAAGACCATGCTGCAACAGCAAATCGCCCGCTGGACCAATGCCGGCATCGTCATCTATGTGGGCTGCGGCGAGCGGGGCAACGAGCTGGTGGACATTCTTGAATCCTTTCCCAATCTCACCGACCCGTATTCCGGCCGCTCCCTCATGGAGCGCACCCTGCTGGTGGCCAACACTTCGAACATGCCGGTGGTGGCCAGGGAAGCCTCCATCTACCTGGGCGTTACCCTGGCCGAATACTATCGTGACCAGGGCCATGATGTGGTGATGCTGGCGGATTCCACCAGCCGCTGGGCCGAGGCCCTGCGGGAAGTCGCCGGGCGCCTGGGCCAGATGCCGGTGGAAGAAGGCTATCCGGCCTATCTGGCTTCCCGTCTCGCATCATTTTATGAGCGCGCCGGAAGAGTGCAGACCCTTTGCGGGGACAGCGGCTCCGTATCCCTGATTGGCGCGGTATCTCCTCCCGGTGGAGATTTTTCCGAGCCGGTCACCAACCACACTAAGGACATCATCCAGACATTCTGGGCCTTGTCCAAGCCCCTGGCCGACGCCCGGCACTATCCTTCCGTCTCCTGGACGGAAAGCTTTTCCGATTCGGTGGACGCCGCCGCCATCTGGTGGTCCAGGGAAGTGGATGCCAGCTGGCAGGAAAAGCGCACCCAGGCGCTGAATCTGCTTGGCCGGGCCGAGGAGCTGGCGCGCATCATCAATCTGGTGGGCGCCGAAGCCCTCTCCCCCATGCAGCGCTGGAGCGTGGAAATGGCGGCGCTGGTGCGCGAAGGGCTGCTGCAGCAAAGCGCACTGGACGAGGTGGACAGTTACTGCTCGCCACAGAAACAGTTCGCCCTGCTGGATTTGATCATCAGCCTGTATCAACAGGGCAAGGTGCTGGTGCAGGCCGGCGTTCCGGTTTCCTCCCTGCTGGCGCTGCCCGAGATCGGCCGCGCCAGGCGCGCCAAGAACCTGTATGGCAACGAGCAGATGCAGGAGCTTGCCGCCCTGGGAAAAGAGATTCACGCCCGGCTGGAAAAGATGCGCCGTGAATACGAGGAGCAAAGCAAATGAGGGAGAAGGAATACCGCTATGCATCCGCCGCCCACAACGGGCTGTTGTTTCTCAAATCCGTGCCCGGCGTGGCTTTTGGCGACCGGGTCGGCATCCGCGACCAGCACGGCCGGCAACGCAACGGGCAAGTCATTCTCAGCTCGGACGAAGTGGTGATGATACAGGTTCTGGAAGGAACCGATGACCTGAACCTGGACGATACCTGGGTGCGCTTTCTGGAAGAACCTTTTGAAATGCCTCTCTCGCCCGATGTGCTGGGCCGGGTATTCAACGGCATTGGAGAACCCCGGGACGACCGGCCGCCCATTATTTCCCGCCTGCGCCGCAACGTGAACGGCCAGCCCATCAACCCCATTGCCCGCGCCTATCCCCGGGAATTCATTCAAACCGGCATTTCCGCCATCGACGGCCTCAACTCCCTGGTCAGGGGGCAGAAGCTGCCCATCTTTACGGGATCGGGCCTGCCCCACAACAAGCTGGTGGCGCAAATCGTGCGCCAATCGAAGCTGTTGGGGGAAGAATCCCGTTTCGTCGTGGTGTTCGCCGCCATGGGCGTTTCCTATGCGGACGCCGGCTTCTTCCGTGATGATTTTGAATCCAATGGCGTACTCGGCAACGTGGCAATGTTCATCAATCTTGCAGACGATCCGCCCATAGAGCGTCTGATCCTCCCCCGCACGGCCATGACGGCGGCGGAATATCTTGCCTTCGATCAGGATCTGCATGTACTGGTGGTGCTTACTGACATGACCTATTACGCCGAGGCCCTGCGCGAGGTGGCGACCGCCAAGGGCGATGTGCCGACGCGCAAGGGCTACCCCGGTTACCTGTATTCCGACCTGGCGGAAATCTACGAGCGCGCCGGAAGGGTGCGCAACCGCCATGGCTCCATCACCATGGTGCCGGTCGTAAGCATGCCTTCGGACGACATCACCCACCCCATCCCGGACTTGACCGGATACATCACGGAAGGGCAGATCGTGCTTTCCCGGGAGCTGCACAACCAGGACTTGTATCCGCCGGTAAACATTCCCCCCTCCCTGTCGCGCCTGATGAAAGACGGCATCGGCAAGGACGATACCAGGGAAGACCATCCGCGGGTCGCCAGCCAGCTCTACGCCGCTTACGCCAAGGCGCTGGAAGTGCGCAACCTGGCTTCCATCATCGGCCCGGACGAATTGCCCGATCTGGATCGCAAATACTTGCAGTTTGCCGACGGCTTCGAGCAGCATTTTCTGGCGCAGGGCGTGGATGAAGACCGCTCCATCGTGCAAACCCTGAACATCGCCTGGGAGTTGTTGTCCCTGTTGCCCGGCGAGGTATTGTCTCGGGTCAGCGAGGCCGATCTGGCGCGCTATCACCACTGGGATCGCACGACATGAGCCAGCGCCTGCCCATTCCACCCACCCGCAACGCGCTGTTGCAGCTGCGCGCCCAGCTGGAATTTCTCACCACGGGCCATGATTTGCTGGAGCGCAAGCGTGAGCTGTTGACGCGCATGGTGCGCAACCAGCTGAAAACCTACCGGAAACTGCGCGAGGAGGCGGCCGATCTGGTGGACAGCGCCTATCACTGGCTGAGCATCACCCAAATGCGCATGGGCGACCGGATGCTGCGCCAGGCCGGGCTGGGGCTGGCGCCGACGATTCAGGTCAAGATCCTGCCGCGCAGCAATCTTGGCGTGGAATATCCTGCGGTCAACGCCGTGAAATATCCCTTGCAGCCGGTAAGCCTGATGTGGACCGACGCCAGTTTCGACAAGGTGCGCATCCGCCTGGCCGACATGGCAGTGGTGCTGGCGCAGCTGGGAGAGGCGGAAATCGCCCTGCGGCGCATGCTCAATGAACAGCGCAAGACCCAAAAGCGGGTCAATGCATTGAAATACAACATTATCCCCCGCTATCGGGAAACCATTCGCTTCATTCAGGAAACCCTGGAGGAAGAGGAGCGCAACAGCCTGTTTCAAGTAAAGTTATTGCGAGAACAAAGCAATCCCTGAAGTGCTACAATCCGCGGCACAATTGTAATCTCCAGGAGTTTGATGCAATGAAATACTCGTCCATTCTTTTGCCGGCCGCCCTGGTGGCCCTGGTATCCCTGGGCGGCTGTGGCAGCAGCACCCAGGTAAGCTCCCGCGTGACGACCACCACCATGGGGCAGGAGCTGCAGGATCTCGAAGAAAGCTACAAAAAAGGTCTGCTGTCGGAATCCGAGTACAAAAAGGCCCGCAAGTCCATCCTGAAACGCTACCAGTAACCCCGCAATACCGGCAGGAGCCGGCGCAAGGCTGCAATCCGGCAGCCTTGGACAGCTCCTGCCCCGGAACCGCCGTCAGGTCGCCTCCACCGGCAGGCCACAGACATCAGCAGCATCCTCCAGGGCCTCCCGATCCAGCAGGCGCACCTTGCTCCCCCTGATCTCGAGAATATTCTTTGATTTCAAGCTCTTGATAATTCGGGAAAATGTTTCCGGCTTCACCGAAATCCGCGAAGCGATCACATGCTTGGGAATATCCAGCTCGAAATCATCGCAATGCTCGGGGGCACGGGAAAGGATAAAGGCGGCCACCCTGCAGGTGGCGCTGTGCAGGCTCAGGTCATCGATTTCCCGGATCAAAGACCGCAGGCGGAAGCTCATGTCCCCCAGCAAGGCCATGCACAAGTCCACGGAATCACGCAAAATCGCGGAAAAATCTGCTGCATCGATGCTGATCAGCTCCGTTTCGCCCAAAGCCACGGCTCCCACGGGAAAGCGCGGCTGCTCCAGAAACATCAATGCTTCTGCGAAGGTATGACCGGCATCCACCAGCTCGATGATCTTTTCATTGCCGTCCGGCGCCAGGCGAAACAGCTTTATATGCCCTTTCACCACCAAATAAAAACGCGTCGCCGTATCACCCTGTTGAAACAGGGATTCCCCGTCGGCCAGGCTCACGGCTTTGGCCCGGCGCACGACCCGCTCCATTTGCTCGTTCGTAAGCCTATGAAAAATTAAGTGATTTTTTAGCGTATCTAACAAAACATTCACACCCGGAACAATAGTTTAATATATAGTTTTATATCACCATTCCCTCCACAAGCCTGTCTGGGCTTGCGGCCCCTGGTCGCCATCCGTGCTTGATTGACAATCATCAGTATATCAATTGACATGAGTCAAAGCGCTTTTTTAGCACAATGGGCACATTAGTCATACCTAAATTTCATCAAGGGAGACTACTCTAATGGCACAGGCATTTACCAAAGCCATGGCGAGGAACATATTTTACGGGGGAACAGTGTTTTTCTTTCTGGTTCTCCTCGCACTCACGTTCCAGACCCATCGAGAATGGCCAGAGCTCGACAACCGTCAGGCAATCAATGACGTTGTCACCCTGGGCAAGAAAGTGTGGGAGGACAACAATTGCGTTGGCTGCCACAGTCTGCTGGGGGAAGGCGCTTATTTCGCTCCTGAACTCGGTAACGTCTACACGCGCCTCGGCAGCGTGGAAGCGATCAAAGGCTTCATCATGAGCCGCCCCAAAGAAGGAATTCCCGGCCGCCGCAGCATGCCCCAGTTCAACCTCAGCGAGGAGGAGCTCACCGCAATCGCCGAATTCCTGAAATATGTTGCCGGCATTAACACTGCTGGATGGCCGCCGAATATCAAAGGCTAAAGCAACCAGGTTCATTTAGGAGTAACAACCATGAAATATCAATCACAAAAGGTTGCCAAGCTGTATTTCATCGCGGCAATCGGACTCTTTGTGGGGCAGATACTGTTCGGTCTGATCATGGGCATGCAGTATGTCGTCGGGGACTTTCTGTTCCCTGAAATCCCCTTTAACGTAGCACGCATGGTGCATACCAACCTGCTCATCGTATGGCTGCTGTTCGGCTTTATGGGCGCCTCGTACTACCTGGTTCCGGAAGAAGCGGAAACAGAGCTGTTCGCCCCCTGGCTTGCGCACCTGATGTTCTGGGTTTTCCTGGCAGCAGGCGCGGCAACGATTCTTGCCTATCTGCTGGTGCCTTATGCGGCTCTGGCGGAGCTGACCATGAACGATCTGTTACCCACCATGGGTAGAGAGTTCCTGGAACAGCCCACGATCACCAAGATCGGCATCGTCATCGTCGTCCTGGCATTCCTGTTCAACATCGGCATGACCATCCTCAAAGGACGCAAGACCGTGGTGAACCTGGTGCTGCTCATGGGCTTGACCGGCCTGGCCGTATTCTTCCTCTTCGCCTTCTACAACCCCACCAACCTTGTCATGGACAAGTACTACTGGTGGTGGGTAGTGCATCTGTGGGTTGAGGGCGTATGGGAGCTGATCCTTGGCTCTATCCTGGCCTTCATCCTGATCAAGACCACAGGTGTTGACCGCGAGGTCATCGAGAAGTGGCTGTACATCATTATCGCCATGACCCTGATCACCGGCATCGTCGGAATGGGGCATCACTACTACTGGATCGGCGCGCCCGAATTCTGGCAGTGGTGGGGATCCATCTTCTCCGCCCTGGAGCCGATACCCTTCTTCATGATGACCGTGTATGCCTTCAACATGGTGAACAAGCGCCGCCGCAACCATCCCAACAAGGCCGCTGTCCTGTGGGCATTGGGTACCGCGGTAATGGCCTTCCTCGGCGCTGGCGTGTGGGGCTTCCTGCATACCCTGGCTCCCGTGAACTACTATACTCACGGCACCCAGATCACCGCAGCCCACGGCCATATGGCTTTCTACGGCGCTTATGTCATGATCGTTCTCGGTATGATTTCCTACTCCATGCCGCTCATGCGGGGCCGCGAGCTCTGCAACAGTGCGCGTTCCCAGAGTCTGGAAATGTGGTCTTTCTGGCTGATGACCATCTCCATGGTGTTCATCACCCTGTTCCTGACCGCCGCGGGCATCCTGCAGGTCTATCTGCAACGCTTCAGCGACAACCCCATGGACTTCATGGTGGTGCAGGACAAGATCGCCCTGTTCTACTGGCTGCGTGAAATTACTGGCGTCATCTTCCTCATTGGATTGATCGTATATATCGCCAGCTTCTTTATCGGCCAGGACGAACCGGAAGCAACCGTGGAACCGCTTAAATAAGCACCCTCGCAAGGAAGGCGAACCGCTTTCCTTGCGAATTCACATATTCAAGCATAAGGCGGATGAACTATCATCCGCCTTATTCAGTTTTGGGATCACGAAAACCGGATGAACCCCATGGAAAAAAGCAAATGGCCCCCTGGCGATCTGGTGATCTGGATCTTCATCATGGCGGAGCTATTGGTGTTTGGCATCTTCTTTGCCGCCTATGCCTTCACCCGGGCCAATCATGTCGAGCTGTTCAATACCTACCAGGCGACCCTGGACCGAAACGCTGCATTGATCAACACCCTGGCGCTCATCACCAGCAGCTATTTCGTGGTGCGCGCGGTGGCTGCAATCAAAATGGACGACAGCAGGAAATGCTTTCAATGGCTCCTTGCCGCCCTGTTCATGGGCCTGGTCTTTCTGCTCGTCAAGGGCATCGAATACCAGCACCATTTCTCCCAGGGCATCAGTCTGAGCACCAACACCTTCTATATGTTCTACTTGTCCATGACCTTTTTTCATTTCCTGCATGTAATCCTGGGTATGGTTATACTCATAGCCGTTGCCCTCAAGGCGCGCGCCGGCGGCTATTCCGCCCGGCAACATGACGGCGTGGAAACCGGCGCCAGTTACTGGCATATGGTGGATCTGGTATGGATGGTGCTGTTCCCCCTGGTCTATGTGATGAACTGAATATGGCAATTAAAGACAAATACCTCATCCGCCCCTGCACCTGGATCTTCCTGCTGCTCATGGGACTGACTGTCGTGACCTGGTTCATTGGCGTAAACCAGTTTTCCGGCTTGCAGATTTCGTTGATGGCCCTGGGCATCGCCCTGTTGAAAGGACAGCTGATTGGCGATTATTTTATGGGGCTCAGGCAAGTATCGGGATTCTGGCGCTGGGCTGTCGCCATCTGGCTGCTGCTGATAGGATCATTGATCGGCTACGCCTTTTACATGTCAGCGCAATCCTGAGTTCCCGGATTCGCACCAACCCCACAGGAGTACATCTGTTGAGCTCGGAAACTATCCCCTTCTACCTTCCCCAAGGCAACGAATCAGAATTGTTTCAGCAAGCCTGGAGCAATCAATTGCCCGTAATGATCAAGGGCCCCACGGGCTGTGGCAAGACCCGTTTTATCGAACATATGGCGGCCCGTCTTGGCCGCCCCCTGTACACTGTTTCCTGCCATGATGATCTGACGGCCGCCGACCTGGTGGGCCGTCACCTGATTGGCGATCAGGGCACTTTCTGGGTGGACGGCCCCCTCACCCGCGCCGTCAGGGAAGGCGCCATCTGTTACCTGGATGAGGTCGTGGAAGCCCGCAAGGACACCACCGTGGTCATTCATCCCCTGACCGACGACCGGCGCATCCTGCCCATCGAACGCACCGGCGAGACCCTCAAGGCTCCAAATGAGTTTATGCTGGTGGTCTCCTACAATCCGGGCTATCAAAACATCCTCAAGGGAATGAAACCATCCACCCGGCAACGCTTCGTCGGCATGACCTTCGACTTCCCCACCCCGGCGCTGGAACAGGAAATCATCCAGCGCGAGACCGGCATCGACGAGAAGACCGCCCAGGCGCTGGTAAAGCTGGCCACGGCCCTGCGGGTGCTCAAAGATCATGATCTGGAAGAAGCCGCCTCCACCCGCCTGTTGATCTATGCCGCCCGACTGATAAAGAGCGGCATGAACGCCAGTGAATCCTGTCTCGCCGCCATGGCCGAACCCCTGACCGACGACCTGGAGACCCGCAGCGCCTTGATGGAAGTCATCAACATCAGCCTGCCCCGAAGCCAGTGAATCCCGAATCGACAGGCCATGAAGATGCACTCCCGCCGAGCAATGGAATGAAGCCATGACCAAGACCGTTGCCGAGCTCCTCGAACTGGTGGAAATGGAAGAGCATGTTGGAAGCTGGTGGCATAATTTCATCACCAAACACAGCGAGCAGCGTTTTCCCGAGGCCGCCGTATGCCTGAGCGACATTCAGCATCTCCTTGGCATCTGGTTTCGCGCCCTGGGCGGCGATGGCGGCCTGGAAATTACCGGGGCCGACGCCACTTCCATCAGCTCCCGCCGCACCATGCTGCAACGCGTGGCGGGCACCCACAGGAAAACCGAGCTGGCATGGCGGGATGAAAACGCCCTGCGCCTGCCGCCGCTGATCGATTATTTCCCCAGCAAGGAATTGAACCGCGATCTCTATCTATGGCTGGGGGCCCTGGCCGCCATGGAGAGCGACACACAGGAAGAGGCCTGGTTTGCGCACAATCAGAACCTTACCCGGGCGGCGCTGCGCCAATACCCCGGACTGCGGGACAAGTACCTGCAACTGGTGGAGGCGCATCTGGAACAGCGCGCCAGCGGCAGATGGCCCGCCGACGAGATCGCCCAGGAACAGGCCATACGCCGGGCGCTGGTGGAGCCGGGGAGCATGGATCGCCTGCCACCCGCCAGACGCATGCCGCTACCCGTCCCCCTGTGGCTGCATCCCAACCCGCCCCAGGCCGCCAGCATGCCGGGGCACGAACCCCCGGAAGACGGCCAGTCCGGCAGCAGCGCCAAGGAACTCGAAGAAGTCCAGCGCAAACAAACCGAACAGACACAATCCCAGGAGGAAGAACGCGGCATGGTCACCGTGCGCATGGAAAACATCTTCTCCTGGGCGGAGCATGTCAATGTGGATCGCAGCACGGAGGACGAGGAAAACGAAGAACGCGCCGATGACGTGGCGCGGGACCTGGACAAGGTCAGTGTTTCCCGTAACGGCAAGGCGCCAAAAACAAAAATAAAGTTCGACCTCGACCTGCCTTCCGAGTCGGAAGATGACGAGATCGTCAGCGACGACATGATGCTCCCCGAATGGGACTGGAAAAAACGCCAGCTGATTCCCGATCATTGCCGCATCATCGAACTGGTGGCCAAAGACGCGCCCGCCCTGCCTCTCCCCGGCCGCCTGCACAAAACCGCCGCCAAGCTGCGCAGCCAGTTTCAGGCCCTGGCGCCCGCCCGCGTCTGGCACCGCGCCCGTCCGGATGGCGAGGAAGTGGATCTGGACGCCTATCTGCGTTACCGCACGGACCGGGCCAGCGGCTGCAATGTGGCCGCTGACAACCTGTACCGGCAAATGGACGCCGGCGCGCGGGATCTTGCCTGCCTGCTCCTTGCCGATCTGTCCCTGTCCACGGACACCTGGGTGAACAACCACGCAAGGGTGCTGGACGTGATCCAGGACAGCCTGTACCTGTTCGCCGAAAGCCTGGCCGCCACCGGCGATGAATTCGGCATCTACGGCTTCACCTCACGCAAGCGCGACCCCATCCGCATCCAC
>Ga0256834_1001103_pt1 | contig 18762 bp, 18 predicted proteins | sample 4281140metaG_FD_190536 | JGI IMG/M metagenome (GOLD analysis project Ga0256834, IMG submission 190536) | Hydrothermal vent microbial communities from East Pacific Rise, Pacific Ocean - 4281-140 | ecosystem: Environmental > Aquatic > Marine > Hydrothermal vents | place: Pacific Ocean: East...
CTGTTATCATTATGGTTGGTTTATCGATTGATATAATAATCTTAGGGTTTTTTATTTTTTTTTCTACAATTGCATCTTGTGCATTATTCATGATGTTTAAAACTGCTTGTTCAAACTCATTTTTATTCTAATGTAGGAAACCTTGTCCTCAGGGCAAGGTCAGAGTTCAAAGGTTCTACCGTTTGAACTCTTGATAGATATAATAAAAACAAGGGATAGATTGTAACAATGAAAAGGAGTTACAATTGAGTAGATTTAAAAGGTTATCAGAAAGTATATGGCATTGCCAGTATCATATAGTCTGGGTTCCAAAATACAGGAACAAGATATTAAAGGGAGAGTTGGCAAAAGATGTAGAGGAGTTAATTAGGGCATATTCAAATCAGAAGAAGTGTGATATTGTAGAGTTGAATGTGCAAATAGATCATGTACATCTTTTAGTTATGATACCACTAAAGATATCGTGAAGCGAAGCGGAACCCACACTTGCAAATATCGGATTATGTTGGAGCGTTAAAAGGAAAATCAGCGATACGAATACTAAATAAATATAGGAATTTGAAACAAAAGCTATATTGGGGAAATTATTTCTGGGCAAAAGGTTATTGTGTTGATACAGTAGGACTTGATAGTGAGATGATACGGAAGTATGTAAAACATCAAGATAGAAAAGAGAAGAGGGCTGAAGAGCAAAGTTTGTTCTAAAAGATAAGAAAGATTGCAATTTATCCCTTCCTCTTTGAGGGGAAAAGGGCATAGTATCTCCTTCAAGTCAAACTTCTTTTTTGTTTTAGAAGGGTTATAAAAATTTCTAAAATCATCGATAGTTTTTGACATATATGAGAGTTGGGAGCTTGCCTCTTTTAGTTTACTCTCTATGATTTTTGGATTTTGGCTATTTTTTTTGATGTTCATAACTGGTATGCTTCTTCTTATAGGAAATTAGTTAATTTCCTATAAGAGAATTTGTTAGGGTAATATATCGATTTTGTACTAAAGCAGTAGTTTGTTTAAGTTTTAAAACTAAATAATTGTCTAGCTTGTGGTTGAGTCCGATAGTTACACTAAAAACCTGAGTGGCGACTTGGTCGGTTTTTATATTCTTTTTCCTTTTCATTGTTAAAAAGATTAAAACCAGATCGTATATAACCAGTAAAGTGTTATGTGTAGCATAAATCAGATGGGAGTTAACTCCCACCCTACCAAACTCTCCAAATCAAAGATATGGAGGTTTACGGTTATGAATTATACATTATCTGATATTAGCATAGGTTTAGATGTTTCAAAAAAATCTATTTCAGTTTATATCCCCATCAACAAATTAGATTTAGAGATTGAAAATTCTCTTATTGGGGTTAAAAAACTTATTTCAAAATTGAAAAAACTTTATAAAAAAAAGTTTGATGATTTAGTTTTAGTTTTTGAGCCAACGGGAAGTTATTCTGAACTATTGAGGAAATTTTGTTCTCGTAATGAGATTAAATCTTTTGTTATTAACCCTAAGAGATCGCACAACTTTGCAAAGGCTAGTGGTAATAGAAATAAAAACGACAAACTTGATGCTAGGCTTTTATCTGAAGCGATCGTTTTAGCTAAAGATGAAGAAATAACAGTTCCTGTTATTGATGAAGCTGTTGATTCTATCAAAGAGCTTATGAGCTATTACAAGCTTACTGTAAAACAAAATACTATGTTTCGTAATCACTTAGAAGCTATTACTCGCAAAGGTGGTGAAAAATATATTATAAAATCTTTAAAAAAAGAGATCTGTGAGTTTGATAAAAAAGCCAAAGAGATTATTCAAAATATTAAACATATCATAGCTGATGATAAAAAGTTGTCTGATGGACTGGATAATATTTTATCGATTAATGGTGTAGGAGAAGTAGGAGCAATCGCACTTATGCATCTTTTTATAAAATATCCTGATGCGAATAAAAAACAGATAACTTCTTTGGCTGGACTTGATCCCATAGAGTTTAGTTCAGGCTCTAGTGTAAATAGAAAAACTAAAATATCAAAGGCTGGTTCTAAACTCTATAGAGGTATTTTGTTTATGGGAGTTATGGCAGCAGTAAGATTTAATCCTGAGATGAAAATATTTTATGATAGACTTATAGATAATCATAAACATACAACTGTAGCACAAGTTGCAGTTATGAGAAAAATGCTTGTTATTGCTCATGCACTTTATAAAAATGGAGAAAAATTTGATTCTAGTTTTTATAAAATTCAGTGTGGTACATGATGGTTATATTGTAAGAAAATAAATAAAAAACTGGCATTATTGTTAATATATTTGGATTAATGTAAAAAACTTGATTTTTTTGAAGTTTTTAATGGGGTTTTAAGGTGGCGACTGGTATGCACTGAAAGTGCATAGGTTATTTTGCGGACTGAAAGTCCTGACTTACGCCTATTCCAATATCATTGTGCCTAAATCTTTATTTGATGGGTTTCGATGATGTTCTAGGTATTCTTGAACCATCTCATCACTTATGTTTCCTGTACTCCATACACCGTAGCCTATTGCCCAAAAATGTTTTCCCCAGTATTGTTTTGATAACTCTTTAAATTCCTCTTGTAATCTTCTTAAACTTCTCCCTTTTAATCTTTTCACTATATCGCTTATTGATTTGCTTGGTGGGTATTCTATGTGCATATGAATATGGTCTTTACTTACTACTCCCTTTAGTATTCTTATATCTTCTGCATCGCATATTTGTATTATCAACTCTCTTCATCTCTTTTGGATTTCTCCTTTTAGTACTTCGTATCGATATTTGGTTACCCATACTATATGAGCTTGCATCTTGCTTCTTGGGTGACTTCCTTTTCTCATACCCTCATTCTAACTTTTAACACATTTGTAGAAGCTAAAGCCTTGCACTGAAAGTGCATAGTTTTGACTAGCGTGTGGGAACAATAAAACAGAGAGGTGTGTTAGAGGTTGTCGCCATTGCTTGCTATCATCTCTCCCATACTTACTAATCGAGACTGTTGAAGAAGTAGGCTTGTTTCTCATCTTGGAGTAGTTTTATCTTGTAGGTAAGAGCTAAAGAGAGAAGTATAGCTTCGATTGAAAATGCGATATGTAGAAATGGAAAGTCATCGTTAAGCACTTTCAGATAGACCAAAGCCCCCAACAATTATGACTAAATTCAAAGCAAAATAAAATAGATAATAAGGTGTATTTTTTGCACTTTAATCAGATTAAAAATATTGCTGAAAAAATTGTTGATGCTACTTATGATTTGGCTGAGGCTTTGTCGTTGGTTTCCATGGTGCGATTAAAATATGTATTTATTAAGTAACTATTAGGATTGGAATGGACTACCAAGTCCTAAAATACCTTTTAACTCTCTTTTTTTAGATTTAATTCACATCTCCATATTTACATACCCATTGGCTCCTGCCAATAGGGCTAGAAGTGACATAAATATCACTTCTCCTACATTGAATTTTAACTGTTTACATTTTCGATAATCTGGTAACCTTTTGAACTCTTCTAGATAACTGTGCCATTTTTAGACCTTTTCTACTAAAATACTTCTTTTTGGCTTAGTTTTGCATTACCGTGAGGTATCACAACAATTTAAATCATCTCAAGGTGCAAAAGATTATGAAACATTAAAATCAGTTGTAGATACTGCTAGGAAAAGAGGTTTAAATGAGTTTGAAGTTATTAGAGATATTATGAGTGGTCAATCTATTTTTTAAATTGATTTGAGAAATAGATTGAGTTGTTACACTTTACCTAAATGTCAAGCCCTTTCTTTTGAACTATCCCTATATTTTTTGACTACTACAATAATTATCTAAACATGACTTTTGTAAGTCTCTAAAACTTCTTCAAAACATTTTGCACTTAGAGGTTTATTAAAATAGTATCCTTGAAGTGTATTACACTTGTGTTTTGTAAGATAATCGCATTGATAACTATCTTCAACTCCTTCAGCAACAACCAAGAATCCTAAAGCATGAGACATGGCAATAATAGTATTTACAATAATTTTATCATTTTCATTATTTTGAATATTTTGGATAAAAGATTGATCAATTTTTACTATATCAATAGGCAACTTTTTAAGATAATTTAAAGATGAATAACCAGTACCAAAGTCATCAATGGAGATTTTAATTCCTTTTTTTTGAAATGCTTTTAGAAGAAGAGTTGCTCTATCTATATTTTCCATCAAAATACTCTCAGTTAACTCTAAATCCAAAAATCTACTCTCTAATCCACTACTCTCTAATATCTCTTCAATTTGTTCAAATAAATTACTTTGTAGAAGTTGAATTCCCGATATATTAACTGATATTTTAAGTTCATTATAACCTTTGTCGTGCCAAACTTTCATCTGATTTATAGCACTTTTTAAAACAATTTGACCAATTTCAAGTATAAGTCCAGTATCTTCAGCGATGGGGATAAAATCAAGTGGAGGAATACTTTTTAAATCAGGATCAGTCCATCTAACCAGTGCTTCAGCTCCGATAATTTTTCCATCTTTTGCATCTACTTGGGGTTGATACTCTACAAAAAATTCCTCATTTTTAAGAGCTCTTCTTAGATTTTTTTCAAGGGAAGTTCTATTTGTAAGTTCTTCATTCATTTGAGCTTTGAAAAATTGAAAGTTTACTGTTTTGTTTGCTTTACATTTGTTCATAGCTAAGTTTGCATTTCTTAGAAGTGTTTTTGTGTCATTTCCATCTGAAGGGAAAAATGAAATACCCATATTTACATGAAGAAAAACTTCATTGTCTTTAAATACAAATGCTTTTTCAAAAAGTTTACTAACTCTTTTTGCAATCAAACCGGCACTAAGTTCATCATCAACATTTTCAAATAAAACAACAAATTCATCTCCGTTAAATCTAGCAACCGTATCACAATCACGAAGTTCAGAGTGAAGTCTATAAGCAACCTCTTTTATGAGGGCATCCCCAGCCAAATATCCTAAAGTATGATTTATAGATTTAAAATTGTCTAAGTTTATGTACATTGTAATCATTTTTTGGCGATTTCTTACAGCTTTATTTATGGCTTCAATCATTCTATTGTTTAGTAGATTTCTATTTGGAAGATCTGTTAAAGCATCATAGTTTGCTAAATACTCTAGATGGTCTTGCACACTATTGTCAAAAGCACTATCATCTCCGATTAGAAGCATTGATGTTACTTTGTGATTGTTTACAAAGCTTTGTTTCCAGTGGATGATTTTTTTGCTACCATTTTTACATAAAAGAGGTAGTTCGTTTTTCATTCGTGGACTTTTTGATTTAAAAGATTGATTAATCTGTGCTAAAGTTTTCTCTTTGTAGCTTTGAAGTACAAAAAGTTCAACAAAATTTCTGCCTATAACTTCCTCTTTTTTATATCCAAGAAGCTGTTCTGCAAAAGGATTAAAATCATTGATATAACCATTTTTGTCAAAAGAGATGATGACTAATTTAGAGTTTTTTGAGATTTCCCCACATCCAACTAGCTCTTTTATAACATTTGTATGTTTAATCTGAGATAGTTTTATGCTAGTGTGAAAATAACAACTTGTATCATCACAATCTAAAAATAGAGTATTTACATAGACTCCAACCATTGTGCCATCAGCTTTTATATACTCTAGTTCTTCCCCATAAATTGAGCTTTTTTGTCTAAACTCAGTTATAAAAATATCTCGTTGATAATTTGGGACTATTAGTTCTTCAATTTTTTTACCAATCGCTTCATCTTTTTTGTATCCATATAAGTCTTCACAAGAGCTATTCCACTCTATTATTACTCTATCTTCATTTGTAGAAAAATAGGCGATATTTGGTACATTCTCAAAAAATATATCTTTTGAGCGTCTATTTTTTATTTTCGAAATTAACTTACTATTTGTTGCTTTGTTTAAATCCATAACTATATCCCCAATATTTTCTATAAGGGTATATCGACATTTAAAGAGATAACTTTAACAAGAAATTAAACTAATTTAACTTCTCCATCTCCTTTTTGCATCTCTCCTATGATATAGCCATTGCTATTTTCCAAAACCGCATCTATATTATCTGGACTTATAACCAAAACCATACCAACACCCATATTAAATGTTCTATACATTTCACCCTCTTCAACATGTTTACTCATAAACTCAAATATAGGCAATATTTTAATTTTCTCTTTATAAACAACGGCTTCTAAATGTGCAGGTAACACTCGTGGAAGATTTTCAACAATTCCACCACCTGTAATATGAGCTAGTGCATTGATGTTCTCTTTTAGTTTTTTAAATGTTTTTACATAGATAGAGGTTGGTTTTAAAAGAACATCTATAAGTTTTTCACCTTCAAAATCTGCATCTAATGATAAATTTAGTTTTTCAAAAAAGAGTTTTCTTGCTAGTGAGTAGCCATTTGAGTGGATACCAGAGCTTGGGAGTGCTACAAGAATATCTCCATCTTGTACTTTTGAAATACGATCCATTTCAGACTTTTCAGCAACTCCAACAGCAAAACCAGCCAAATCAAAATCGCCTTTTGCATACATTCCAGGCATCTCAGCAGTCTCTCCTCCTATCAAGGCACACTCAGCTTCTAAACACCCTTTAGCAATACCTTTTACAACATCACTTGCTTCATTGGTTTTTAGTTTAGAAGTTGCATAGTAGTCTAAGAAAAATGAAGGTGTTCCAAAGTTGCAGATAAGATCATTTACACACATTGCAACCAAATCAATACCAACACTATCAAACTTTTTAGCTTCAATGGCTAGTTTTAATTTTGTGCCAACTCCATCAGTAGCAGCGAGCATCACAGGCTCTTTAAAGCCTTTTGGAAGCTCATATGCACCAGCAAAAGAGCCGATACCGCCTATGACATTTTTGTCAAATGTTGATTTTACAAATGGTTTGATTTTTTCAACAAACTCATTTCCAGCATCTATATCAACTCCAGCATCTTTGTAGCTAATTTTTGAATTTTCCAACTATTTTTCCCAATCACATGGAGGAAAAATTTTATTAAGCATCCAAGAAGATGGACAGAAATTTGTAATTGCCCATACAATCATCATAATAATTACAAATATCTGCAAAACTACAGCAATCATAAAGTTTTTACTCTCACTCATCCCAGCTTGAAAATCTTGAACAGCTGTTGCAAAAAAATAGAGAATAATTCCTAACATAATTGCAGTTAATAGCCTTTGCATTCTAGAAGCACACATAAATATACCTTTTTATAAATAATTTTTTAAAGATTTTAGCAAATATGAGGTAAATTACATCTTACAAAAGGAGTAGCATATGAACCTGCTAGTATCAGCACTTGAACCATCAGCAAATGCTCATCTTGAGCCGATAATTAAAAAAATAAAAGATATTGAGATAAGTGGAATTTATGATGAGAGATTTGGTGTGGCACTTTATAAATCTAGTGAATTTTCAGTTATGGGTATTTTAGATGTAATTCCAAAGATTTTAAAAGCAAAAGAGGCGATAAAAGAGATGGTGTTTTTAGCAAAAGAGGTTGATACAGTATTGCTTATAGACTCTCCAGCTTTTAATATTCCTTTGGCAAAAGCTATCAAAAAAGAGTATCCAGATAAAAAAATCGTCTATTATATCTTGCCTAAAGTGTGGGCTTGGAAAAAAAATAGAGTGAAAAAAGTTGAAGCTTATTGTGATGTGTTGGCTTCAATATTTCCTTTTGAAGATAAGTTTTATAGTAAAAGTGTCTATGTTGGAAATCCTCTTTTAGATGAGATAACCTTAGCAAAAGATTCTAAAATCAACTACGATAGAGTCTCATTTATGCCAGGAAGTAGAAAAGGAGAGATTAAAAAGCTTATGCCTATTTTTAAAGAACTTTCAAAAAAAATTGATAAAAAGAAGTCTCTTATAGTTCCTAAGTTTTTTAAAGATAAAGATCTTAGTAAACTCTATGGAGATATTAGTGATTTTGAAATATCTTATGAAGTGCAAGAGACTCTCAGTAAAAGCGACTTTGCTTTTATCTGTTCTGGAACGGCTACACTTGAAGCAGCTATCATTGGGACTCCTTTTGTTTTGGCTTATAAAGCTAAGGCTTTGGACTATTTTATAGGGAGTCGTTTTGTAAAGCTTTCACATGTTGGTTTGGCAAATATTATAATGGATTTTGAACAAAAAGATAAGATGCATCTAGAGTTTTTGCAAGATGAGGTAACGGTTGAAAATCTCTTAGATGCTTATGAAAATTTTGATGATGATAGCTTTAAAGGTAAAGCAAAAGAGCTTAGGGATATTTTAAAATATGGTAGTTTAGAGAGGATAATTTCTATATTGTAAGTTTTTTTGGTGCTAAATGGTTACATACTATCAAGTTTATCTAAAAGCTCTAAACCTCTTTGTTTATTGCCTTTACTAGCTTGAAGTTCAAATCTTGTTTTTGCATCATATTGGGTTAGTGCTACTGTTGCAAACTCATCAAAAAGTTTGTTTAATGAGATATCTTTACTTTTGGCATATTTTTTCAATCTCTCATATTTTGTGTCTGAAATTCTCAATGTTAGTGTACTCATAGTTTTTTCCTTCGTAAAAATTCTTTGACTGTGCAGACTTTAAAATCAAAATGAAGCTCACTTGATTTTAAATCTTTTATGTTTTCAGTGATGATATATTTGCTATTACTAGCAACGGCTAATTCTACTAAAAAATCATCATTTTTATCTTTTAGATTTGGTCTCCATAGATAAAAAATCTCATTGTATGTACAGCTTGATAAAAATGCTTGAAATAACTCTTCTTGTTCTTTTATCGTCAAAACACATTGCTTTTGAATAGACTCTCTTTTCATCACCGCTTCGTACTCTAAAAAAAGAGTTGCACTGATTTGAGGAGATATTTTACCCAAAAGAGCAAGTCTAATAATCTGATGACTTGCCCCATTTTTATTGATCAATGTTGAAATCCATACATTGGTATCTATCACTAAATTCATATACCATGATAGCACATATGATGTTATTTTGCAAGTACATCTTGCCCTTACATAGATAAATATAGATAATTTGTGTTTAATTAAAACAAAAACCTATATGGTAATGCCACATTATTTTCACTATATGTTTTTAAAAATTTTATCTGATAAAGTTGCTCCAAAATTGTCAAGAAACCATCAATTACAGAATCTTTCAATGATGATGATAGCTTTAAAGGTAAGGCTCAGGAGCTTAGAGATATTTTAAAATATGGTAGTTTGGAGAGGATAATTAAAACTATTTAAAGTTAAATTAATTTTTTTAAGCTAAAATCTTAACTTAATATAAAAAAAAGGAAATTAGATAATGAAAAAAAATATTTTAGCATTAGCATTTGTTGGTTCACTTGCAATGATTATGATTGGTTGCGGTGGAGATGATGATAAAAAGAAAGAAGTTAAGATTGAAGATGTTGTTTTAAACTATAAGAGTGAAGGGAAGTATGATTTGAGCGAATACATAGCTCCAGAACAAAATCAAACAAATAACTATGTAAAAAAAACTTACACTAATAACAAAGGTGAGAAAAAATATAGTGCTGCACCTGAAGAGGCAGATATTAGTTATAGTTATGAGGTAAATAGCTCAACAGTTACCGAAACGGAAACTCCAGGTGGCGATATAACAACATATACCTTTTTAAGTGACAGAATCAATGATGGTAATGTTTCAATTGTTAGATATGCAAATATAGGTGATAATGTAGCTAAAATTATTGCGACATTTCATGAAGAGAGTATAGATTTTAATTCTACACTATTATGTAAAGTAAATAAACATTATGCATCAAAAAAAGTTAGAAGTACAACCTATGAAGATGTATTAGAAGTTACATGTTATGGTGATACAAAATCAGATTCTAAATTTTTTGATTTTGTTAGTAGTGATTATAGTGTAGACTATTTTGCTTATGGAAAAGGTTTGATAGAAAATACTGAAGAGACTTGTAGTACTACCACAGTAAATAAGAGCAATATTACAAAAGAGTGTGAAAAAGAGACAATGGAAATTACTACAATTAACTAAGCAATAAAACTTTATTGGCAAGAAAATATGCCGATAAAGTTTAACTTCGCATCTGCTATAATCATCATCAAATATTACATAAGGAATACTCATGGACAAACAACCGATAACAATTTTTGGACGACAAAAACTAGGACAAGAACTTCATGACCTTAAGATGGTTCAAAGACCACAAACTGTGATAGAGATAGATACAGCGAGAGATCACGGTGATTTAAAAGAAAATGCTGAGTATCATTCAGCTCGTGAAAAGCTTCGTTTTATTGAGACCCGTATGGCTGAACTTGGAGATCTTTATGATAGTGTTAGAGAGGTTGATCCTTCCAAATTTGCTCACGATAAAGTTATGTTTGGTTCAACTATTACAATTGAAAATCTTGATACCGAAGAAGAGATGACTTATACTATAGTAGGTACTTATGAGAGTAACCCTGACATCGGACTTATATCTTTGGCAACTCCTCTTGCTCGTCAACTTATGGGAAAAGAAGAAGGGGATGAGGTTATGGTGAAACTTCCCTCTGGTGAAGTTGATTATGAGATAATCTCTATTTGTTATAAAGAGATAGTTTTTTCATGATTGATGTTGGAGTTATTGGTGCTAGTGGATTTACAGGGCTAGAGCTTTTAAAAATACTTATAACTCATCCAAAATTTAATATTAACTATATTGCAACAAGTGAGGGAACTAACTCTGTTTTGGATTTGCATCCGTCTCTTTGTGGACTTCTTGATATGAGTGTTAAAAAAGTAGATATTAAAGAGATAGCTTCATCTTCTAAACTTGTTTTTTTAGCTCTTCCTCATAAAACTTCTATGAAGTTTGCAAAAGAGCTTTTAGAGCTTGGGGTTAAGGTTGTTGATTTGTCGGCTGATTATCGTTTGAAGCTTGAGACTTATGAAAAACATTACTGTTCTCATATCGATAAAGAGCATTTAAAAGATGCTGTTTATGGGCTTCCTGAAATGTATAGAGAAGATATCAAAAAAAGCTCTTTAGTTGCAAATCCTGGCTGTTATCCTACTGCTTCTATCTTGGGGCTTCTTCCTTTTGTGGATTTTATAGATGAAAATTTTCCTATTTTTATAGATGCAAAGAGTGGAGTTGCTGGGGCTGGAAAAAAATGCACGGAGAGTACTCACTATGTTTCGATAAATGAAAATATCTTTGCTTATGCACCTTTTTCTCATCGCCATGAGCCTGAAATTACTGAAAAGCTTTATTTAAAAAGTGGAAAGATGTTTGATATCAATTTTGTCCCCCATCTTATACCTGCAACAAGGGGAGAGATGATTGACTCTTATATGTTGTTAAAAGAGGAGATAAATCCTATTTTGGTTTTAAAAGAGTATTATAAAGATGAGAAGTTTATTCGAATTTTTGAAAAACCTGTTGATATAAAGTCATGTTCAGGGACCAATTTTTGTGATATTTTTGCAAAAGTCAAGGGTAAAAAACTCTATATAAATTCTACGGTAGATAATATACTTCGGGGCTCATCATCACAAGCTGTCGCAAATGCAAACCTTATGTGTGGATTTGATGAGGGGCTTGGAGTTCCAACTATCGCTTATGTTCCTTGATGAAATAGAGATAAAAGAAGGTGCACTTTTTATATCAGATGCACATGATAATAAAAAAAGAGATGGCTTTTATCTCTTTTTAAAAAAGTTAGATGCAAAGGAAATTGTAGCTCCTCAACTCTTTTTGATGGGAGATATGTTTGATTTGCTTGTTGGTGAGGTGTCTTATACAAAAGAGCTTTTTAAAGAGTCTATCACACTTATAAATAAAATCTCAGAAAAAATAGAAATTTTTTATTTTGAGGGAAATCATGATTTTGATTTACAGAGTGTTTTTCCAGATGTAAAAGTATTTCCTATCTCTTTACAGCCATTTTGTTTTAGATATAGAGATAAAAAGATTTTGCTCTCTCATGGAGATTTATATCAAGGTTTTGGTTACACCCTCTACACAGCTATCATACGAAATAAAATATCTCTAAAAATACTCGATTTTATAGATAATTCTACTAAAAATTTTATTTCAAAAAAGATACTTACTCCACAAATTGGTAAAAATATATGTTATGAAATAGAAAACTTTGAAAAAATCATTAAACAAAAACTTCAAAAGTACGATATAGGGATAACTGAAATTGATTTTGTCTTCGAAGGACACCATCATCAAGATAAAGAGTTTGTATTTGGAGAGCTAAAATACAAGAACTTTAGTAGTTTTGCTTGTGATAAAAGTTACTACAAAATAACCTTCGAGGATGAAATTAAGTTTATAAAAATTTCGTAAAGGGTTAGTATGAATGATGATAATATCTTAAAAGTAGGATCCAATGAGATGGAACTTGTTGATTTTAGAATTTTAAAAGAGACAAATGGAAAAATATATGAAGGCATTTATGGTGTAAATGTTGCAAAGGTAAGAGAGATTATCAAAATTCCTAATTTAACAGAACTTCCAGGAGCTCCTGAGTATATAGATGGAATTTTTGATCTTAGAGGTGTTGTGATACCTGTTGTAAATTTGGCAAAATGGATGAATATAACTCCTCCAAAAAATAAAGAGGTGCATCTTAGAGTAATTATTACAGAGTTTAACAATGTTTTGATAGGTTTTGCAGTACATGAAGCTAGACGAATAAGAAGAACATCTTGGGCAGATATAGAGTCTCCATCATTTGCTGCAAGTGGTGAGGGTGCTTTTGATAAGACAAAAATCACAGGTGTAACTAAAATTGAAAATGATGAAGTTCTTTTGATACTTGATCTTGAGAGTATCATAGAGGAGCTTGGTTTCTATAAGCCAACAACAGATTTACAAAATGGTGAGATAGAGCAGTTTAAAGGGACAGCACTTGTTCTTGATGATAGCTCAACCGCTAGAAGAATTGTAAAAGAGGCTCTTCATAAAATGGGCTTAAATGTTATTGAGGCACAAGATGGAGTTGATGGTTTAGAAAAACTAGCAGAACTTATAGGTATATTTGGTAACTCAGTAGAGCAAGAGCTTCGTGTTATTATAAGTGATGTTGAGATGCCTCAAATGGATGGTTTTCATTTTGCATCTAATGTAAAAAAAGATGAGAGAGTTAAAAATATACCACTTATTTTTAACTCTTCTATAAGTGATCACTTTAGTGATATTAGGGGTGAAGAGGCTGGAGCGGATGCATATCTTACAAAGTTTGATGCATCTACATTTTATACTGAGGTGTCAAAAGCAATTCACAGCGCTAAATCCAAAATAGCAACTGCAATAGCATAAGGAGAAAATATGGATGATTTACAAGAAATTTTAGAAGACTTTTTGGTTGAAGCATTTGAGCTTATTGAGCAGATGGATCAAGATCTTGTTGAGTTAGAGGGAAACCCTGAAGATTTAGAGCTTTTAAATGGAATTTTTAGAGTTGCACATACTGTAAAAGGTTCAAGCTCATTTTTGAATTTTGATATTTTGACAAAACTAACTCACCACATGGAAGATGTTTTAAATAAAGCTAGAAAAGGTGATCTTAAAATTACACCAGACATAATGGATGTAATTTTAGAGTCAGTTGATATGATGAAGGGTCTTTTAGAAGCTATAAAAGAGTCAAGTACGGATAGCACAAGTGGAATTGAGATAGAAGATATATGTGCAAGATTTGATGTTATTTCTACTGGAAAAGAGATGATAGCTTCTGAAGATATTATAGAGATTGAAGAGAAAGAGACTGTTGAAGTTGCTAAAGTTGAAGAAGATGTAGATATGTCAAACTTTACTGATGAAGAGGTTGCAGATGAGATAGAGAGACTTTTAGCTCAAAAGATGCAAGAGAAACTAGCCAAAAAAGCTAAAAAAGATGCGGAACCTAAAAAAAGTGGGACAGGCTCGGTAGAACAACAGTTAAAAGCAAAACAGCCAACCTTTATTCAGCCTAAAAAAGAGACAGAAAAAGATACTCCGAAAAAAGTACCAAGCACTCCTGAGCAAACTATAAGAGTTGAAGTTAGTAGGCTTGATCATTTGATGAATCTTATTGGTGAATTAGTTTTAGGAAAAAATAGACTTTTAAAAATTTATGATGATGTAGAGGAGAGATATGAGGGAGAGAAATTTCTTGAAGAGTTAAATCAAGTTGTCTCATCTGTTTCACTTGTTACTACTGATTTGCAAATTGCGGTTATGAAGACTAGAATGTTACCAGTTTCTAAAGTATTTAATAAATTTCCAAGGCTTGTTCGTGACTTATCGAGAGATTTAAACAAAGAAATAGAGTTAATTTTGAGTGGAGAAGAGACGGAACTAGATAAGTCAATTATTGAAGTTATAGGCGATCCTCTTGTTCATATGGTAAGAAACTCTTGTGACCATGGTGTTGAGACTCCAGATATAAGAAAAGCAGCTGGAAAAGAAGCTGGCGGAACTGTGCATCTTAAAGCTTATAATGAAGGAAATCAGATAGTTATCGAGATAAAAGATGATGGTGCTGGAATGGACCCTGATTTTTTAAAGATGAAAGCACTTGATAAAGGTGTTATTACAGATCGTGAAGCTGAAAGCATGTCAGATAAAGAGGCTTATGGGCTTGTATTTAAACCAGGATTTTCAACAGCTGCAAAAGTGACAGGAGTATCAGGACGAGGTGTTGGTATGGATGTTGTAAAGACAAACATAGAAAAATTAAATGGAATTATTGATATAGATAGTGAGCTTGGAAAAGGATCAACTTTTAAACTCAAAATTCCTTTAACTTTAGCGATTATGCAAGCCCTTTTAGTATCAGCTCAAGAGGAGTCTTTTGCTATACCGTTATCATCTGTTTTAGAGACAGTTAGAATCTCCAATGAAGAGATTTATACGATAGAGGGTAAAAATGTACTTCGTCTTAGAAGTGAGATTTTATCTCTTGTTAGGCTTTCAGATTTATTTGGAGTTGAGCAGATATTTGATAGTGGAGAGCACTCTTATGTTGTTATTATTGGGCTTGCTGAGAGTAAAATGGGTATTGTTGTAGATGGACTTGTTGGGCAAGAAGAGGTAGTTATAAAATCTATGGGAGATTATCTGCAGGGAATAGAAGGAATTGCAGGGGCGACCATAAGAGGTGATGGCGGTGTTACACTTATTACTGATGTTGCTGCTATGATGCATTTAGCTAAAGATATAAAAGTAGATCTCACAAAACAGAAAGAAAACTCTAATGCAACTGTAAAAAATTCTCCAAGTGACTATAATGTTCTTGTAGTGGATGATAGTAAAACAGATAGAACAATTATGAGAAAATCTTTAGCTCCTTTAGGCATTACATTGACAGAGGCTACAAATGGTGTTGAAGCATTAAGTATATTAAAAGCAAATGAGATTTCGTTTGATGCAGTACTTGTAGATATAGAGATGCCACAGATGGATGGATATACATTGGCAAGTGAGATTAGAAAATATTCAAAGTATAGAAATTTACCATTAATAGCAGTTACTTCAAGAACATCAAAATCAGATCGTCTTCGAGGTGTTGAGGTAGGTATGACAGAGTATATAACAAAACCTTATTCTCAAGAGTATCTAATGAGTGCGGTTAGTAAAAATATAAAATTACCAGTGGAGGCATAAGATGGCTGAACAATTAGATCAAATTTTACAAAGACAAAAAGGGCAGATAAGCGGTAAAAGTGTAGGTTCACAAAAGCAAGAGGAAAATATCACTCAACTTGTTGGTTTTATAGTAGGACACGAAGAGTATGCTATACCGATTTTAAATATTCAAGAGATTATCAAGCCTATTGATTATACTAGAGTTCCTAGCACTCCTTCATATATTTTGGGGGTTTTTAATCTAAGAGGAAATGTTATACCGTTGATTGATTTAAGGGCTAAATTTAACTTGGCAACACAAAATCAAAATAGCGAGACAAGATATATAGTTATGAAAGATGGTGATAATATCGCAGGATTTGTGATAGATAAATTAACAGAAGCAATAAGATTAAAGGAGAGTCAAATTGAGCCTGCTCCTGAAACTTTACATAAGGACAAAGGGATGATAAGTGGTATTGGTAAAAGAGATGATAGTATTTTGACTATTTTAAAAGTTGATGTGCTTTTAAAGCGAAATTTTTAGTTTTTCAAATTTTGGGTATCCTATAATCAAGATACCCATGATATAATGCTTACAAAACTTTCAAGGCTTCATTGGTGCTATTTGGCAAGATCGACTATATAAATCTCGCTCCATTTCATATATTTTTAAAACAAAATATAAAAAGTTCACAATTTAAACAATCTATCGAATATAAAAAGAGTTTCCCCTCTAATTTAAATAAAAAATTTAAAGCACGAAAAATAGATGCTGCATTTATCTCAAGTATAGAGAGTAAAAGAGGTAATTTTAAAGCATTGGATGCTGGAATAGTTGCTAAAAAAGAGATAAAATCTGTACTTGTAAAAAGAGGTGATTTTAAAGCGGACTCACACTCTGCAACTTCTAATGCTTTGGCGAGAGTGTTAGATATAAAAGGTGAAGTTATCATTGGAGATAAGGCATTGAAGCTTTATTGTCAAAATCCTGAACTCTATCTTGATTTGGCTGATGAGTGGTATAAAAAATATAAACAACCTTTTGTTTTTGCAAGATTTTGTACAAATAAACATCATAGATTTTACAAAAAACTAATCAGAAAATTTTTAAAATCAAAAATTAAGATACCACAATATATACTACACAAATATGCAAAAAAATCGAATATAGCTTGTGAAGATATTAGAGCATATCTTAAGTTAGTTAGCTATAATATCGATTCAAAATCTAAAAAAAGTTTAAAACTTTTTTTAAAGGAGAGTAGATGATACCTAGAGAAATTGCAAAATTTGAACATGTAAGAGTGCAGGCAAGGTCGTATTTGTGTTTGCTTTTAAATAGAAGTGTGCCAAACTATCTTCCAGAACCAGATATAAACACTATCATAGACGGTTTAAAAATCTTAAAAAAAGAGAGTATAAAAGTTGAAGCACTTTATGTTTTAAATGCAAAAGGTCAGCAAATATCAAAAAATATTTCAAAAGATCCAAAAATTCGCGGCACCAAGCTTGGAAACCATAGTGGGCGAGCTTATTATTATAGGGCTGCAAAAGAGAAAAAGTGTATTATCACAAATCCTTACCCGTCAATTTTAACAAATAATCTTACAGTAACTGCATCTTATCCTGTTTATGATGATAAGAGAAATTTAAGATATATTGTCTGTATGGATATAGCTTTGAAAGATTTAATATCTTTTGCACAACCAACATTGCTAGATGCTGGTTTCTCTTTTGTTAGTAAATTAAGTTATACAGCCTTTTCACTTGCACTGCTACTTGTTTCATTTATGCTTTTTTTTAATGGCATTATCAATCTTACAGCACATGGTATAAATATACATGAGATTGATATTGAGGAGATGTTTAAATCAACGATACTTCTTACTTTAGCTTTGGCTATTTTTGATCTTGTTAAAACAATTTTTGAAGAGGAAGTTTTGGGTCATCATGATGAAAAGTCAAAAGATATTCATCGAACAATGGTAAAGTTTTTAGGCTCTATTATCATCGCATTATCTATTGAGGCATTGATGTTGGTATTTAAATTTGCACTAATTGATCCTGAAAAGATTATAAATGCTGTTTATATTATTGCTGGTGTTGCAATCTTGCTGATTGCCTTATCTATATATCTAAAAGCCACAGAAAATAGAGGCGATAAGTGTTAGAACACTTTTTCGCTTGCCCTTATTGCTGGGAGCAGATATCTATGCTTTTAGACCCTGATATGAGTGGTGAGAGTTATGTTGAGGATTGTCAGGTTTGTTGTAATCCAATCGAGGTAGAGTTTGTTATGATAGATAGTGAGGTTGCCCAGTTTAGGGCTGTTAAGCTTTAGAGTTATATCTTTTCAGTTTATATTTTACATAAAATTTTAAATAAGGTGTGGTGAGATACCACACCTTGCAGGTATTATTTTTCTAGATAATCACTTGCAGCTCTAAAGCCATTATATTCTTTCTCCGCAAATGTTACACCATATCTAAGATTGAGTTTTTTGCCATCTCGAATGATAATAGCATAATCATCTTGCTCCATACCTTCTCCTGTATCTGTTGCAGTAAAGACATTTGTTCCAGCTGCAGATTTATTCTTATCACTTCTTTGTATATCATTAATATTCCACCAAACTGGATAAGTTTGTAAGTCTATAAGTTTTGTTAAATTTCTTGTTATCTCTCTTTTACCACTACTTATTTCAAATATATCTCTTGTGTATTCCTCTTCAACATTAGTATCGTATCCTAAAGTACTATTTTTTACACGATCAACTTTGTCATTGTCAATTAGTTTTAAAACATGGGCATACTGTTTATTTAAAGGAAGCATGATTTTTTCTCCAGCAGTTGTTGTATTGCCGTCTATCACACCACTAATTTGATAAGTATTTACAAGTGCAGACATTTCATATGGGCGCATACCCGATAGTGATGCTCCTATATTAGTGTTATAAACTGGGATAAAAAGAGCTTCTCCAGATATAGGTGCATCATCATCTCTATAGTGGCTTGTTGAAGGTTTAAAATATTTATTAACAAAAGTTTGAAGAGGTCCTACTGTAATTGTAGCTGGTTCAGTGCCTCTAGCTTCATATGTTGACATCCAAAAACCACTTTCATTTGTGCCATCACCATCAAGGTCAAATCCACCAGGA
>Ga0256834_1001105_pt1 | contig 18751 bp, 17 predicted proteins | sample 4281140metaG_FD_190536 | JGI IMG/M metagenome (GOLD analysis project Ga0256834, IMG submission 190536) | Hydrothermal vent microbial communities from East Pacific Rise, Pacific Ocean - 4281-140 | ecosystem: Environmental > Aquatic > Marine > Hydrothermal vents | place: Pacific Ocean: East...
GACTCTATAACTCTTACAGTTGCTGTTCCAGAAGGTATATCTCCAAAATAGTAATCTCCATCATCATCAGTTTTAGCAGTTTTTGTATCTCCATTTTCATCAGTTAATTTAACAGTAACATCGCTAACACCTTCATTCCAATCAGCCCATCCATTACCATTTTCATCGATATAAACTTTTCCTGTAACTTTTCCGGTAGAATTTGATTGCTGATATACATATCCATCATAACCAGCATTAACCTCTTCATCTGACTTTACATATACACTACTTGGATTAGTCCCATCAACTTGGTCAACATCTCCTGCTATTGTAGACTCTATAACTCTTACAGTTGCTGTTCCAGAAGGTATATCTCCAAAATAGTAATCTCCATCATCATCAGTTTTAGCAGTTTTTGTATCTCCATTTTCATCAGTTAATTTAACAGTAACATCGCTAATACCTTCATTCCAATCAGCCCATCCATTACCATTTTCATCGATATAAACTTTTCCTGTAACTTTTCCGGTAGTTTCAATAGGTGGTTGAGGCTGGTTTGGTACACAGTGATGACCTCTTCTATGGTGTTTACCACAATGACCTTCTCCATGTGTTTTACAACTTCTGCTTCCATGATGTTTTTTACAACTTCTTCCTAAATTACAGCTTTTGCCACAACTCTTCCCACAATTGTAACTTTCATTGTTTAAGCCACATGCATAACTTTTTCTATGATGTTTACCACAATGACCTTCTCCATGTGTACGGCAACTTTTACTTCCGTGATGTTTTCCACAACTTCTTCCTAAATTACAGCTTTTACCACAACTCTTTCCACAACTCTTTCCACCGCCGTGCATTCCACCACCGTGTCCACCAGCTAGTAAAGAAACAGGTAAAAACATAAAAGCAGTTGCAAAAACTGCAACAACAATAAACCTCTTTAAAAACATAATTTTACTCCTTAACTTATGTTTAACATAAAGATAGAACTAACTACCACCATATTTTATCTCTCACGCCCATGCCAAGATTTGAGTGAATTATATTTTACTATGACTTATTATCATATAGATAACTATATGTAATAATTTTATTTTAATAAATAAGTAGATTACAATAATAATATCAACTCCTAGTTAAATTATTTTGCCTATTTTTATTGTTATTTAGGTTATTTAATTAAAGATATTTAATTTTTACCATATATCTAAGTGATTAATATACTTTTTATTTTAATATAAATTTTTTAGATAACAAGAGCTTCACTAAATATAATTTTTGTCGATATAGCAAGATAGAAGGAAGCAAATGAAACATTTAAAAAGAATTTTTTTATTACTATTTTTTAGTTTAACTTTATTAAATGCCAATGTACAAATTGCTGTAAAAGCAGATAAAAGCCCTCAAGACCTATATAAAGATAAACAATTTTTAATAGAAAAATTATCAAATTTGGTTTCTAAAGAAGAGATTAAAATAATTTCATCTTCACACTCTGTATGGAAATGGCAACTTGTTATTTTGAATATTAAAAATAGAGAAAATGCAGGTTATATTTTAGATATTATCAAAGAAAAATATCACGATGCATATTTTTTAAACCTCAAAAATAGACAAATAGAACCAGAAGATGAGATAATTGAAATAAATTTTGCAGGTCTATCTATGAAAGACTTTGTAAAATTGGTATCAAAGACTATGGATAAAAATATACTAATGCCAGAAAAAATCAATGGAAAAGTTAATTTTGTTGGTAAGCAACCTATTAAAAAAGATAAATTATTAACTCTATTAAATCAAACTCTTTTAACAAATGGATATACCATACAAGATACACAAAATGGTTATTTAAGCATCGTAAAAAGTAGTGAAGCTATCAAAAATGGTCCTCCTATTTTAGGAAGAAGTGAATTAAACGAAGTACAATCTGCGGTATTAACATTTAAGAATGTAAAAATTACAGACATTATGAAACCAGCAAGATCTTTGATTAGTAAATATGGAAAAGTTAGCATTGCAAACAATAACAATGCACTCATCGTTACAGATTTTCCACAAAATATTAAAGCAATTAGAGATATTGTCCAGCTTCTTGATCAAAATAATAATACAATAGTTAAATTTATCACTCTCAAAAATACAGATGTACAAACACAATATGTCGAAATATCAAAAATGATAAACTCATTTTTTAGAAAACAGTCAAAAAATCAACAAGTTCAATTGATTAAAAACGAAAATTCAAATAGCATTGCACTTGTGGGAGATAGAAAAGATATCGCTAAAATATTACCCTATATAAAGAAATTAGATAGAGGAACAAATAAAAAAGAGAAAGATATTGAATTAGTTTATATTAAAAATGCAGATGCAAAGTTAGTAGCAGAGCTTCTCCATAAATTAATTTCAACTAAAGCTTTTAATAAAAACTTAGAAAACATGTCATCTGAAACAAACTCTCCAAATTCTAGACCAATGGAGTATGGATCATCAGGGGCAAGAAATATAAATACTCCAAACAGTCCAAATCCTATAGGAAATGAGTTTATTCCTATTGATGATTACAACCAAGATAATAAGGAAAAACCAAATATAGTTTATGATAAACAATTAAATGCTCTTATGATTTTTGGTACAAAAAAAGAGAGAGATGTATTAAAAAACATTATCAAACAACTTGATGTTGAGAGAAAACAGGTCTATGTAAAAGCGAAAATCTTAGAGATAAACAACGAAAAAGCTTCCCAAATCGGTATGCAATACGGCATCGTTGGTGGTATTGCAGATAGTTCTGGAATTTATGCTCTTAGCAATAAAATGGGACTCTCAGATGCAGGAGCGGCTCTTAAACTTGCAGATACGCTTAAACTTCAAATACCAAATGTTAAAAATATGTTAGCAATAGGTGCGGCGATATCACTTTTAACAAATAATTTAGCAGCAAATATAATTTCTCAGCCTTCAATTCTTTGTATCAACAATGAAGAATCGTCTATTTATGTCGGAAAAACTGTTTCAGTAGTTTCACAAAGTAGTGTAAAAGCAACAACAACAGATATCAGTCAAAATGTCTATAATAGAGAAGATATCGGTCTTACTCTAAAAATCTCTCCTCGCATCTCAGCAGATTACAAAGTAGTGCTTAACACTGAGATATCTATGGAAGATATACTCCCAGGAAGCATGGCAGGATTGCCAAGTACTACTAAGAGAGTTGTTAAAACATCAGCTATTGTAAAAAACGGTGAAACAATAATTATCGGTGGATTAGTTCGCAATAAAGAAAATACAAGTGTAACTGGAATTCCTGTTATTAGAAAAATTCCTATTATAGGTAAATTATTTCAGCATGAAAATATAACAAATGAAAAAACCACACTTGTCTTAATGCTAACACCTTATATCGTTGAACATAGTGAAGAGTTAACAAAACTTAGAAAAGCATTAGGAGAACTTCAGTCATATAAATAAATATAATTAAGACTTAAACTTTATCTATATATAATCACCCCTCTTATTTTACATACCAAGGAAGTTTATATGGATAAAAATTTTAGAAAACTACTTCGACAACGCGAAGAAATTTCGGTCAGATATGACCCCGACACTGCTACAATATGGTGTTATTTTAATCCTAAAATACGACCTTGCTACACAATGAAGATGCTACAAGAAGCACATGAGCTTCAATTGTCAATTATTGATTATTTCAAAATGCATGATATGAAACCAAAAGTACCTATTCGTTATTATGTGATGGCATCACTTACTCCTGAAGTGTATAATTATGGTGGAGATTTAAATCTTTTTTCTAAGCTAATTATCAATCAAGATAGAGAGACACTCCATGCATATGCAAAAATCTGTATAGATATCGTTTATCTCAACGCCGTAAACTTTAATTTACCAATTACAACAATTTCATTAGTAAAAGGTACTGCACTTGGTGGAGGGTTTGAAGGTGCATTATCTTGTAATATTTTAATTGCTGAAGAAAATACAAAAATGGGACTTCCAGAAATCAGATTTAATCTATTTCCTGGTATGGGAGCTTATAGCTTTTTAGCAAGATCTATCGGTATTAAAAACGCAGAAGAGATGATTAAAAATGGAAAAGTCTATGATGCCCAAACTCTATATGAGAAAGGTGTTATAACGATCTTGGCAAAACCTAATGAAGGAGAAAAAGAGTTAGAAAAATTCATCAAAAAACATAGCAAAGTTTTTAATGGGATGCAAGCTATAACAAGTGTTAGACATAGATATAACCCTATCGAACACTCAGAACTAATGGATATCACAGAGATATGGGTTGATGCTGCATTAAGATTAGAACCTAAAGATCTTAAAGTAATGCAAAAATTAGTAGAAGTACAAGATTTTAAATCAAACGGTACAATCATCAAAACAAGAACAAAACAAGATAGAAGAATTTCTCAAAAACCTACCATTTATCCTCTTTTTGATAACGGCGGAAATCAGATATTTGAGGATAGGCGTAGTGGAGCAGATAGAAGACTTTGTATTTAGCTGACATCATCATTATTTGGGTATTATACTCTAAAAATTTTAAGGAAAAAGATTATGAAACTTTGTGTATTTGATTTTGACTCAACGCTTATGGATGGGGAAACTATTGATTTTTTAGCAAGACCATTGGGGCTTGAAGAGAAAGTTGCTGGAATTACTGAAAAAGCTATGCAGGGAGAATTAGATTTTTTTGAAAGCCTAACCACTAGAGTCTCTTTACTTAAAGGATTAGAACAATCAACGGTAGATGAGATTTGTCAAAATTTACCATATATGCCAGGAGCAAAAGAGTGCATCAAAGAGCTTAAAAATAGGGATTATAAAGTGATAGTTTTTAGTGGAGGATTCAGAAATGCCACCTCTTATGCTAAAAATATTTTAGGATTTGATGCTGACTTTTCAAATATTTTACATCAAAGAGAAGGTTTACTTACTGGTTTAGTTGGTGGTGATATGATGTTTGATTTTTCAAAAGGCGATATGATAGTTCGAATCCAAAACCTTTTAGGAATTGACGATAAGGATACTATGGTTGTAGGTGATGGAGCAAATGATAGATCGATGTTTAAACACGCAGATATAAGGGTGGCATTTTGTGCTAAAGATATTTTAAAAAAAGAGGCAAATATCATAATCGACAATAAAGACTTAATGCAAATTTTAAAGGAAGTATAGATGTATATTGAAAATTCAAATTTTTCACTTTGGTGCGATTTTATAGAGAGAGATTTTTTAACCGATGGTTTAAACAAACTCATAGATAAAAAGATTATAAATGGTGCTACAAGCAACCCCTCTATCTTTAAAAATGCTTTTTTAACCTCTCTTGCTTACAAAGAAGATATAAAAGCTTTAAAAGGTAAAAGTCCAAAAGAGATTTATGAAACACTAGCTATCAAAGATATTCAGGTTTGTGCCGATTTACTACTTGAACTTTATGAAAATGGTGATGATGGATTTATAAGTATCGAAGTTGATCCAAATCTTTGCAACGATGCAAAAGGGACAATCAACGAGGCAAAAAGATTAAACGATGCAATAAACCGCCAAAATGTCATGATAAAGATACCAGCGACAGATGCAGGTTTTGAAGCGATGGAATTGCTTATAAGCGAAGGTATACATGTAAATGCTACCTTGGTTTTTTCACCACTTCAAGCGAAGAAGTGTTTAGATGCATTTGAAAATGGTTCGGTTAAGTTTTTAAAAAACAATTCTAAATCTTTGCCAAAAGCTGTTATCAGTATTTTTGTAAGTAGGTTTGATAGAAAGATGGATGATGCACTCTTTGAGAGAAATATCAAAGGTGGTCTTTTAGGGATTTTCAATGCAAGTTTTATTTATAACAATATTAAAAAAAGAGATTTACCCAATGTAAGAGCTCTTTTTGCAAGTACAGGCGTAAAAGGTGATAAATATGTCAAAGACTATTACATAACAAACCTGCTATTTGCAAATAGTATAAATACAGCACCAATTGAAACTATAGAAGCATTTGTAAAAACAGGGATTAATGAGATTAGAGAACCTCTCAAAAATGAGCAAATTGAAGAGTTTTTTGAAGTTATAAAGAATCAAGAGTTTGATTTAAACTTACTTTATAAAGAACTTATGGATGAAGGACTGATAGCATTTAAAGACGCTTTTAGCGATATTTTAAAAACATTAGAATAAATCTTTTTTGGTTGAGTATATACTCTTTCCAAAAAGAGTATATACACGAAGGGGAAAAGATGACCACTATAGATATTGACAAATTAGTTGAACAAAAGATGCAAGAGGAAGTGATTTCAACAACACCTAAAGAGCAAAATACTACTGTTGACGCTTCTTTAAATACAAATTTAAAAGAAGAAGCACAATTTCAAGCACAAGAGCTAGAGTATAAAATGCTTGAAAAGCTAAAATTTTATCTAAATGGTCTTGTAAAACATGGAGGAAGTGATTTACACATCAAAAGTTCATCTCTTATTAGAGGTAGAATAAATGGTGAAATGGTTCCACTCTCTCAAGAGATTTTGACTCATGCTGACGGTTTACAACTTGCAAAAGAGGTTTTAAAAGGTAGATTTAAAGAATTAGTAGAAAAGAAAAGTGTCGATTTCAACTTTAAATTGAATGAAAAGTACCGTTTCCGTGGAAATATATTTTTTCAAACTGATGGAGTATCTGCAGTTTTTAGGGTTATTCCTGTAGATATTCCTAGTATGGATGAGTTAAAACTTCCAGAGTCTATAAAAAAGTTTTGTAGTCTAAAAAGAGGATTAGTCTTAGTAACAGGACCAACGGGTAGCGGTAAATCAACTACCCTAGCCTCAATTATTGATCAAATTAATAAAGACCATAGAAAACATATTATCACAATTGAAGATCCTGTTGAATTTGTCTATAGAGATAAAAACTCACTTATAAATCAACGAGCTATCGGACAAGATGCACTTGATTTTTCTACGGCTCTTAGAGCTGCTCTTCGTGAAGATCCAGATGTAATTTTAGTGGGTGAGATGCGAGATATGGAAACTATTGAAACTGCTATGCATGCTGCTGAAACTGGTCACCTTGTACTCTCAACTCTACATACAGTAGATGCAAAAGATACAATAAATAGAATTATCGGTATGTTTCCAGGAAATGAGCAAAACAAGATAAGAATGTCACTAGCTGCCACACTTCAAGGAGTTCTTTCTCAAAGACTTATAAAAACAGTTGATAACAAGAGAGCAGCTGCCATTGAAATACTTATGAAGAATGCAAGAATAGAATCACTAATTGCAGATTCAAGAGATAGTGAAATCACAGATGCAATTGCTGAAGGTAAAGATATCTATGGGATGCAAACATTTGATCAAGCACTTTTGGAACTCTATATGGCTGGTAAAATTTCAGAAGAAGAGACACTTATAAATGCTACAAATAGTAGTGATTTACAGATGAAGATGACAAGCTTTTTAAGCCAAGGTAAAGAAGAGGATTTAACAACAAGTATGATTGATCTCAAAGTTGTAGAAGAAAATAGTGAATAAGCAAGTCTTCATCTTTCCTTTAGTATAATCGCCGACTTAAAATAATTAATAAAAGGAACACTATGCTAGAAGGTATCGTTAGAGATAGTATCGGTAAAAAAGCGACTAAAGCTTTCAGACGAGATGGTTATCTAATCGCCAACATTTATGCTAAAGGATTAGAAAATATCAATGCTGCATTTAAATCAAATGAGTTTATTAAAGCAATAAGAGCAAAAGAGAAACTAATTTTTGATGTAAAAGTTGGAGATCAAGTATTGCCTGTAGTAATACAAGAGTATCAAAAAGACCCAGTTACAAGTAAACTGCTTCATGTTGACTTAAGAGTTGCACAAAAAGGTGTTTTATCAAAATATCTTGTACCTGTAAAAACAACAGGGGAACCAAAAGGTCTTAAAAATAAAGGTGTTTTAATCATTTCCAAAAAAAGATTGCTTGTAAAATGTACTGCAGAGAATCTTCCAAACTCATTTACACTAGATGTTAGTAATTTAGATGTTGGTGAATCTATCTTAATTAGAGATCTTGAAGCAAATGAAAATATTCAAATTATGGATGCAGACAGAGTTTCAGTTGTTGGTGTTATAAAAGCTAAATAACTATGGTTCTTATCGTGGGATTGGGAAATCCCACTGACAAATATAAAAACAATAGACACAATATCGGCTTTATGGTCATTGATAAATTGGTCAATGACTTTGAAGCTACAAATATCTCAAAAAATGCTTTTAAAGGCAAACTTTTTAAAGCAAAAAATTTACTTTTTTTAAAACCCCAAACTTATATGAATTTATCAGGCGAGAGTGTTGGTGCAATTATCTCATACTACGATATAGAACAATTAATAGTAATTCATGATGAACTTGATGTCTCTTTTGGAGAGATAAGATTTAAAATTGGCGGAAGCAGTGGCGGGCATAATGGCTTAAAATCAATAGACGCTCATGTTGGCAATGATTATGAAAGAGTGAGACTTGGAATTGGAAAACCTGATTGTAAAAGTAAAGTTACAAATCATGTACTTGGAGATTTTAGCAAAGAGGAGATACCCTGTCTTAAAATAATCATAGATAAAGCTTGTGAAATTGCTATAGATTGGGTAAATGAAGATATAAAAACAATCCAGCAAAAACACTCATCAAAAAAAAGCTATTGTGAATGAAAAAGTATCAAAGGTTTATTTCAAAATTATATATAAAAAACTTTTTATTAATTTTTATCTCACTAGAACTATTTTTTGTTGGAATGGATCTTTTAGATAACCTTAAAGGTGTCTCTTCCTCTGCAAATTTACAAATATTATATGCAACAAATCAACTGCTATATTATGTCAATTTTACACTACCACTCTCACTTATATTTGCAATGCTTTTAACTGTTTTTACTATTTTAAAAACAAATGAATTAGTAGCAATGTATGCTTTGGGTATCTCAAAAAAAGATGTTATAAAACCTATTTTTGTGATATCTTCTATTGTAACATTTTCATATATTTTATTAAACTTTGTACCTGATTTTGTTTATGCATATGAAAAATCTAAGAATATTAAAAGATATAACTCTCCATACACAGCAACTAAGTCTCTATTTTTAAAGTCTGATGACTCTTATGCTTACATAGAGACCTTGCATCCTGTACAAAAAAGAGGTGAAAATCTTAAAATATTTATTATAAAGAATTATAAATTAACTGAAATTCTAGAGGCAAAAGAGGCTATTTTTAAAGATAATTATTGGAGCCTTCAAGATGTACATTCCATAAAAGTTTTAAATTCTGATATCAATGCAAAAAAGCAAAAACTCCTTTTTGAAAACTTTAAATCAAAAGAGGTATTTCACGGCTTTAAACCAAAAATTATCAATACACTCTTTCAAAAACGCTCTAAACTAACTATACAAGATGGTATTACTGCTATGATATTTCTAAACTCGCAAAACTTAAACAGTGATAAAATTCGTGCCAACCTTTATAGTATGATATTTTTTCCACTCTTTGCACCTATTATAATATATGGTCTATTCTTCCCACTCCCAGCTCAAAGGAGAGGAACAAATATAGCACTTCTAAATACAATCTTTATATCTACAATTTTGAGCATTTGGGGTACTCTTTTTGCATTTACACAAATGTCAGAAAATGGAGCTATATTAGCTGAAATTGCAATTATCCTTCCAATCATCATACTGGCTTTTTCCGCTTGGTTTGTATCTAAAAAATATCAGATGAAACATATGCTATAATACACCTAATGAAAAAAATATTTTTAATCCTAATCGTTATTTCAACTATATCACTTGCAAAAGTACAAGTATCGGTATCTATACCTCCTCAAGCCTTTTTTGTGCAAAAAGTAGCTGGTGATTTAGTAAGTGTTGAAGTTTTGGTAAAACCTGGCTCCTCTCCAGCAACATACTCACCAAAACCAAGTCAATTAAAACTTATTTCAGATAGCTTGATATATTTTACAATTGGAGTAGCTTTTGAAAAAAGTTGGCTACCTAGATTTTCAAGCATCAATAGCAAAATGCTAATCGTTGATACAACCAAAAATATTCAAAAAATTCCAATGGAAGAAGAGGATGAACACAAGCATCACGGACACCATCACGGAGAACTAGACCCTCATGTATGGTTGGATCCAAATCTTGTTAAATTACAAATCATAACTATAAGAGACGCACTCATAAGAGTTGATAAAGAAAATAGAGAAATCTATCTAAAAAACTCCAAAAATTTTATAAAAGAGTTAGATGCAATAGATAAAGAGATAAGAGCTATTTTATCAAATGTTTCACAAAGAGAATTTATAGTATTTCATCCATCTTTTGGCTACTTTGCAAAAGCTTATGGGTTAAAACAAATTGCAATTGAAAAGGGAGGAAAAGAGCCAAGTGTACGATACATCAAAAAGGTAATAGATTTAGCATCTAAGAAGAGTATAAAAACAGTTTTCACAGCTCCACAATTTCCCCAAAAATCTGCCAAACAGATAGCAAAAATTATAGGAGGCACAGTCAAAAATATTAATCCATTAGCAAGAGATTGGGATAAAAATATTTTAGATATTGCAAAAAGCTTTGGAAACCAATAATTTAACCCCAAAAGAGTTAAGCAGACTAATCATCTGTAAAAAGTGTGCAACTTTACAAAAAAAAATAGTGCTTGAAAATAACACTAAAGCGATATGCACAACTTGCAAAAGTACGCTTTACAGAAAGCATTATGATTTACTAGATAAAAGCTTAGCTCTTAGTCTATCGACATTGATTTTTTTTATAATTGCTAATCTTTTTCCTATTGTTACTATTGATTTGGGTGGAACTATCAGTGATATAACCCTTAGTTCAGTATTTTTAACGATGTTTGAAGAACAGTTCTATTTTTCTGCGATTTTTTCTGCTTTTGTAATTTTCTTGTTACCTTTTACTCTGATTTTTCTTTTTTTGACTCTACTTATTTTTATGAAACTAAGAATATATGAAGAAGCTGTCAAAAAGATGTTGGTTTTTTTATCCGCCCTACTTCCTTGGAATATGGTAGAGATATTTTTAATCTCAGTTTTAGTTGCGATGGTAAAACTCATAGGATATGCAGAGATTCATTTTGGAGTTTCATTTTGGGCACTTGTTTTATTTGTTTTATTTGATTTATATATGAGTAAAAATATCAGCATGATAGCTCTTTGGGGACTAAAAGAGAATATATATGGAAAATAATACTCTAATCAACTGCCCATATTGTCAAGCTGTAAATATAGACACAGGAGATAAAACTCTATGTCGCAGATGCAACTCAACAATTCACCATTTTAAATATATCAGTTTTCAAAAATCATTAGCCTATCTCATAACAGCAATGATACTTTTTATCCCTGCAAATTTCTATCCAGTTTTGATAACCGAGCAGTTTGGCGTTAGAAGCGAAAACACTATTTTAGGTGGAATTATAGCTTTATGGGAGGGAGGTTCTTATCCAATTGCACTTATTATCCTCTTTGCATCTATATTTGTGCCTGTTATCAAGTTTATTTTAATATTATACTTACTCATAAGCACTAAATTAAATATATATACAAAAAATATAGATAAATTAAGGTTGTTTCATATTACAGAGTTTTTAGGACCATGGTCAATGATTGATGTTTTTGTTGTCTCAATCCTAGCGGCTCTTGTGCAGATGACAAGTGTTGAGATTCATCCTGGTGTTGGAATAAGTGCATTTGCCTTGATGGTCTTTTTTACACTTTTATCAGCTTTGGCTTTTGATACACGACTAATTTGGGAGAAAAAAGATGCCACAAAATAGTATACCTGAAGTAGAAGTCATAAAAAATGAGAGAGTAAATATCTCTATCTGGCTTGTACCAATAATTGCATTACTCATCTCTCTTTGGTTAGCTTATCAATACTTTTCACAACTAGGACCTGAAATTGTGATAGAGTTTGAATCAAGTTCTGGATTAAAAGCAAAACAGTCTCAAATCAGGTTTCGTGATGTTCCTGTTGGAACAGTAACAAATATATCACTAAAACAAGGCGGAAAAAGTGTACTTGTAACAGCAAGGCTAAATAAAGATGCTGGGCAGTTTCTTAACGATAATTCAAAATTTTGGATTGTTAAACCCAAAATTGATAAAACAGGAATTACAGGGCTTGAAACTTTGGTATCGGGAAGCTACATTCAGCTTGATGGAGTATCAGGAGGAAGTTTTAGAGATAGATTTAAAGGATTAGAAGAGCCTTACTTAGATGAGGAAAATACAAAAGGGAAGTATTTCAAGCTCAATGCACCAAATTCTTACAATTTAGAATCGGGCTCTTTAGTCTACTATCGAAATATAACTGTAGGAGAGATAAAACAGGTCAAGCTTTCAAGAAATGGAGATTTTGTAGAGTTTAATATCTTTGTAAAAGATCCTTATTATAAATTTATCAATGCAAAAACACAATTTTGGAACATGAGTAATTTTAAACTAGATATGAGCAGAGCTACACTTGATGTATCTCTTGCATCCTCCTCTCAAATACTTTATGGAGGTATATCATTTAGTGCACCTTCTAAGCTAATAAAAAAGTATCCTATAAAAGAAGAGTATATATTTCCACTTTTTGCATCTTCTAGTGAAGCAAAAAAGAAGAGAATTGGATATAACACTGCTAACTTAAAAACATACAAGATGAACTTTGAGCAAACTTTAGGAGTTCTAAGAATTGACGACCCTGTAAAATTTCAAGAGTTTCAAGTGGGACATGTAGTCGATATTGACTCTTATTTTGACAAAAGAAAAGAGAAAATTGTCTCAAATATTTTAGTTGATATAGATACTACAATATTTATAGACGATAACAGTTCAAAAAATTTACAAAACTTTATTGCAAAGTTAACCAAAAATAATCCACTATTAAAAACTCTTCACATTGAATTAATCTACAAAGAAGGAGCAACTGTAACAAGTGCTAAACCGTATGATATTTTTCCGACTAAAAATATTATATTTTCCGATATGGCAAGTCAATTTAAAACAGTTTTAAGTTCAATTAAAAACTTGATAAATGACACTAAAGAACCTCTAAATGACACTTTGCACAATTTAAATAAAGCGATAAAAAATATAAATACAATCACTGCAACAAAAGAGCTTAAAGAGTTACCAGGACAATTGAAAGATTCATTACAAGAGCTTCAAAATACACTAAAATCAACACAAAACTTGATAAATTCTGAATCAAAGATGAGTGATGATATTTCAGAATCCATGAAAGAGATTAATAATGCGTCTAAGTCACTTGAGCGAGTACTTAGAAAAATTGATCAAAAACCTAATTCACTTATATTTGGAGATTGATTATGAAAAAAATTATCTTTTTTATTTTCTTGTTAGCTATCTTTACTGGATGCAGTACAAAACAGAGTTTTATTCTTAACAACAATAATATATACAAATCTTCAAAAAATTTCACATATAGTGTAGGTATTAAAAATATCGAACTTCCACAATATCTACTTTCAAAGAAAATCCCGTTTTTAAAAAATAAAAATCAAATAATCTACCTGAAAAATAAAACTTGGGCAACATACTTAGATGAACATCTAACAAACAGAGTAGTATCAACTCTACAAAGCTCTTTTAATACACCCAAAGTATATAAATACCCATACAATGTAACAAATAAACCTGATATCATCATACAAATTATTATAAATAAATTTATTGCAGATAAAAAAATGGTTATACTTGAAGCAACATCACAAATAAACGGCATATATGGAAATAAAAATAGCTTATTTTCTATAAAAGTACCTATTGACTCTAACAACGATATAGTAACAGGTATGAATAAAGCTTTTACTGCTTATGAAAAGAGATTGGTAAAAAGTATAAATAAAGGCGTGGTGAAAACACCACAGCCTACAAAGAGATAATTAATCATTTAATGCTTGTGCATCACTACTCTGAATATAAGAGCTTGTTGCACTACTGATATCCCCATCTGTAAAAGTTATACTTAAGGTAACATCTACACTTTCAAACTCTTTGACTTTAGCATAAATTCTTTTTTGACAAGTATCATTTGTGTGTGTAGCAGTTGCTCCATCTTTAAAATGTTTTGTTACCTGCCAGTGATAACTAACCACTTCATGTCTATCAAAAGTTTGTTCACAAATATCAAAGACATGGTAATCACCATCTCTATATGGTGTTGGAATCTCTATACTTGGTTTGATATGTATACGATTAATAGGTGTAGGATCACTCTTTTGTACTATCTTCACAGCCTGACAAGTTTTGTTACTTGAAGCACCCTTATCATCTATAACAGTTAAACATACTTGATACTCAGTCTTGCTATTTTCACAAGGCAAAATAGAATCTGGATTTTTCTCATGAGTAACATTTACACCATCAACACTCCAAATATAGCTCTCAATCGTACCATCAAGATCATAGCTTAAGTCACTATTGGCTGTGACATTTCTACAATCTTGTGTAGATATAGGCAAATCAGAGATATTAGCAACAGGTGTTTTATTTGTCTCATCTGAGAAACTAGCTACTTCCTTTGATTGAACTAACGCACCTTGAGTACAGCATGCACCTTCACCACCACAGCCAGTTAAAAACAACAGGCTCACAAATGTCAATAAAAACAAATTTTTCATCTTTTTTCCTTTTGTTTAATTTAGATTTTATATTATTGATTTTGTAAATATAGCAGTTAGTTGTGTCAAAGTTGTGTCGTAAATTAAATATTTTGTAGTTATTTTAATTAAAATTAAATATTTATTATGATAGAGATGTTTTTAAGCTAAAAAGCAACCGTTACTGGTTGCTTTTACTCGATTTCTTTGCACTCTTTAAAATCATATATCCAACAATTCCTGAGAGAAATGATGCTATAAGAATTGCTAGCTTATCTGCATAATTAAATATTTGTGTTTCATTATAAGCTAGTGAATTAACAAATAGGCTCATAGTAAACCCAATACCAGTAAGAACTGAAACTCCATACAACTGTATCATAGTACTTCCTGTTGGCAATGAAGCAAGCCCATATTTTATAGCAAGCCAACTAAATCCAAATACTCCAACTTGCTTACCTATAAATAGACCTACCATAATTCCCATAGGGACTGTACCAAACATATCATCTGCGGAAATTCCACTTAATGCCACACCTGCATTTGCAAAAGCAAAAAGTGGTAAAATCAAAAATGCTACCCAATAATGTAAGTCATGCTCCATCTCTTTAAGCATTGAAAATGATTTACCATCTTTATCTTTAGATTTTAAAGGTATCAAAAATGCTAATGCTACACCCGCTAATGTAGCATGAACACCAGATTTTAGTACACTTATCCAAAGAATAACACCTACTAAAATAAAAGCGGCTTTTTTAGAAACTCCAACTCTATTCATAACATACAATACCACAAGGGATGCAGAAGCTAAATAAATAGATAATTCTGACAACTCTGATGTATAAAAAAGAGCAATGATAATAATCGCACCTAAGTCATCAAGAATTGCAAGTGCCATCAAAAATATCTTTAGTGATATAGGAACTCTCTTACCAAGAAGTGATAATATACCCAAAGCAAATGCAATATCAGTAGCAGTAGGAATTGCCCACCCTCTCATAGCAAAATCATCACCTTGATTGAAAGCAACAAATAGTAGAGCAGGAACAATCATTCCTCCAACAGCAGCAACACCAGGAAGTACCACCTGCTTCACAGATGAGAGATGACCTTCCATAACTTCTCTTTTAACTTCCAAGCCAATAAGAAAGAAAAATATCGCCATTAAACCATCATTTATCCATAAAATCAGAGGTTTGGCTATCTGCAAACTTCCTACTCGTATCTCAACATGTGTTTGTAAAAAACCATTATATCCCCCAGTAAACACACTATTTTGTAAAATCAACGCAAGTATTGTTACAAATATCAACAATATCCCAGCAGATGACTCCCTTTTTATAAAATTCTCTAACATCTTAAACATCCCTTATCTTTCATATAATATTATACTCAATTATACAAAATGGATATTAAAATATACAATTAGATACAATGTCACCATGAATAGACAGATTCAAATTGATCACCTTGCCTTTAATTATAATAACAATCTAGTACTAGAAAATATTAGCCTTCAAGTTTTTCAAAACGACTATGTCGCCATCATTGGACCAAATGGAGGGGGAAAAACTACACTTTTAAAACTTTTATTGGGATTTTTAAAACCAACATCAGGCAGTCTCCGCATACTTGGCAAAACTCCTAAAGAGGCAAGACTGAGTATTGGCTACCTCCCACAACAGATAAATTTTAATTTAGATATGCCAATATCTGTTTTTGATATTGTACTTCAAGGGAGATTAGCTAAAAATAAACTTTTTTACACAAAAAAAGATAAAAAGATAGCTAATGAAAAATTAGAACTTATGAATGTAAAACATCTGAAAAATAAAAAGATAAAAGAGCTTTCAGGCGGACAAAGACAGAGAGTTCTTCTATCTCGTGCTTTAACAAAAGAGCCTAAAATTTTAATTCTTGATGAACCAACCGCTTCAATAGACCCCCAAGGTCAAAAAGAGATTTACAAACTTTTAAAAGAGCTTCCTCTAACAAAACTAATAGTAAGCCACGACATAAATATTCTTCTCCAGGGAGTAAATAAAGTAGCCTATATCAATAAGACCTTACACCTACATGATGAAATAGATACTAATACTTATATTAAAGATGGACACTTTTGTGAAATGGAACTTCTTGATTATTTTAGGAATCATAAATGTTCGATTTAATGCAAAATGCTGTTATAGCATCTTTTTTACTCTCAATTTCCATTGGCATAATTGGCACAATGATGCTTATAAACCGTTCACATTTTATAGCAGCGAGCATTGCTCATGGGAGTTATGGAGGCATTGGAATAGCTGTATATTTTGGTTTTTCAATTTTACTATCAACCACACTATTTGCACTATTTTTAGCTATCATTTTATCTTTTATAACATACAAGTATAAAGATAGGAGTGATACTCTAATAGGTGTTATCTGGGCAGTTGGTATGAGTATTGGTATAATTTTTATAGATTTAACACCTGGATATAATGTTGATTTAATGGGATTTTTATTTGGAGATATTTTGATGGTTCCAAATAGTGATCTTTGGTTTATGGCGGGAGTTTGCCTACTTTTAATAGTTTCAATGTTACTTTTATATCACCGTTTTTTAGCGATATCTTATGATAAAGATTTTGCAGAGATTCAAGGACTTCGTGTAAAACTTATCTATACTTTTTTGATAGTTCTGATGGCACTTACTGTTGTTATGAGTATTCGTTCGGTTGGACTTATACTTGTTATTGCTCTTTTTAGCATCCCCCCATTTATCGCTGAAAAGTTTACGGCAAATATAAAAAACATGATGATACTATCTATGTTTTTGGCATTTATATTTTGTATAGTAGGACTATTTTTATCATATCAATTTGACATTTCGACCACTCCAGCTATCATCATAGTAGCTGCTATATTTTTTTTCATATCATTTTATAAAAGGGAAATTACATGAAGGGTATTTTAATTGCCATTTTAATAGGCTTAGCATTCTTTGGAGTTTCATTATTTGGTTTTAGCAGAGAGCATTCACTGCTTATTGGAGTAGTTGCATCTTTGGTAACTCTTTGGACAAATGCAGCATTACCATTGGGTGTTGTATCTCTTTTACCATTGATACTTTTTCCTGCACTTGGTATTATCGATATCAATGCAGTTGCACCAAATTACTCAAAAACTATTATATTTTTATTTATCGGTGGATTTATGATGGCAATTGCTGTTGAAAAGATTGGGCTTCACAAATACTTCAGTGCAAAACTCCTCACACTTTTTCCAAAAACTTCTACTGGTATTATCTATGCTCTTGCCATCACAGCAGCACTCCTAAGTGCTTTACTTTCAAACACAACAATAACCCTAATGCTTTTACCAATTGGTCTATTTTTAACTGAGAATATCAAATTAAAAGTTCGTTTTTTACTCGCTATCGCTTATGGTGCAAGTATCGGTGGTATCATAACTCCAATAGGCACTGCACCAAATATGCTTCTTCTTGGCTTTTTGGAAGAGAAGGGGTTAGCCGTTCCATCATTTGGCGAGTGGATATTTATGGTAGCTCCCGTTGCTATACTTATGCTAATCACTGTTCCTTATATACTCTCTATTGGTGTAAAAGGTGAGTGCGTTAAAGATATAGATACCAAAATACCTACACTTGATGATACCCAAAAAAGGCTTCTTTGGATACTTGGAGCTTTATCACTTTTGCTACTTTTAAACACCCCGATAAAACCATTTTTTAGTGGACTTGGGTTAAACGAGAAGCTTATACTCCTAGGTTTTGGACTTCTTATGTTTATGCCTAAATTTGGTTTTTTAGAGTGGGATGACACTAAAAACCTACCTTATGAAATAATATTTTTATTTGGTGCCGGTTTTAGTATAGCAACTGCATTTTCTCAAACTGGTTTAGCTGCAGATATTGCTCAAAAGATATCATTTATATCCACTCTGCCACTTTTTTGGATGTTTGTACTTGTTGCACTATTTGTAAGCTTCTCAACTGAAGTTACAAGTAATACTGCCCTAACATCCATAGCTCTTCCTATATTTTACGAATTTGCAAAAGATATGGGAAATG
>Ga0256834_1001106_pt1 | contig 18741 bp, 21 predicted proteins | sample 4281140metaG_FD_190536 | JGI IMG/M metagenome (GOLD analysis project Ga0256834, IMG submission 190536) | Hydrothermal vent microbial communities from East Pacific Rise, Pacific Ocean - 4281-140 | ecosystem: Environmental > Aquatic > Marine > Hydrothermal vents | place: Pacific Ocean: East...
AACATGGCACGGGGCAGTGTTTTGGCTGGGTCTGGCATATCCTCGGCGGCATTGGTGATGACTCGGAAGCCCTCAAATGCAAAGAAGGTGATGGCTAAACTGTAGAGTACCATCTCACTTTCAGGGTAGAGTGCTGGGGAGAGTAGCTCTGGCTGAGAAAAGATCAGCCCTACAATGGCAAAGCCGATCAACACCGTTATCTTGATACCAACGATCAACTTCTCCCAACGGGCAACACTGTCAGCCCCTCTGAGATTGATCAACACAAAGAGGATGATAATTCCGTTGGCAAAACCATTGACCCAGAGGTGTGGATTTTCCCCCGCATTAAAGAAGGTGACCGCATAACTGCCGAAGGTTTTTGCCACCAGCGCCAAGGCCACCAGTGCTGAGATGTAGAGCATGATACCCATGGCACCGGAGAAGAGCCCCACGCCGTAACTCTGCACCAGATACTCGACAATGCCCCCCGCTGCTGGGTAACGTACACCCAGCTTGGCCAGTGAATAGCCGCTCAGCAGGGCGACAATGCCACCAAGAATGAATGAGAGATAGACGGCACTGCCGGCAATGGCTCCAGCTTCACCCATCAAGGCGAAGATGCCGGCACCGATCATGGAGCCAATGCCCAGAGAGGCTGCTGCTATGACAGTCATGGGTTTGCGGTGAGGTGTGTTACCGGCCATCGTCATATTTTACTACTCTCCCTTAATCCATGCTTTGGCTGCGGTCATTTGATCGACATCAAAATATTTTACCTTTGCCTTAGTGAAGGGTTTAAGCAGTAGTGTCATCCCTTTTTCCCAAGCTGTGTCACCAACGATTGCCATGCGTTCGATGTCGCTGAAATGGCGCATGCCGAATTTGCTATCTTCCCAGGCAGCCGCAACAGTCCAGCCGTGAAAATCGACTAGCTCCACCAGTATCCGAACCTTATCATGTGCTCCTATCATGCGTTCGATCTCAGGTATGAACTGTTCATAATCCTCTTTGGTCAGTTTGCCGGAGAGGCGCATGGTCAGGATATTATCCCAACTCTTCTCCTCGATCTCGATACAGCTGAATTGTGTTGTCATGATCTGCTCCTGTAATTTTATTTGGGCGGTATTGATCTGCACACAACAGATCAAATAGATGTAACTGTAACCTAGCTTACTGTCGGGCTCAGCGACTCATTTGCACCACAACCGAATTAATCTTGATCCGGTATCCCAGGCTTTGCAACGGCACATCTCAAGCCCAGCCCGTTTAACAATATCATGGGGGCTTTCCATGGCTGTTTCAATGATGGGGTGCCAATGAATTTGCTGTGCTTTCCTGAAGTGAGGATCATCCTAGCAATGTGGCTACGGTTTGGCTTGCTGACTATGATTAGCCGTCTGCTTGTTGCCTGTGTGACCTATGCAGGATTTTTTACTTTTCCTCTATAAATTGAGCGTATGGACTCTCTTACTGGTTTTGAGAAAACATGCCTACATTCCATACAGCACTTCAAGTATGATTGGGCGCAACTTTTCTCTAGTAGGTTGATGCTACGGTGTTAGAACTAGTACAAGCTGGCGGTTGGTTGATGTTGCCGATCATCGCATGCTCCATTGCGTCATTAGCGATTATTTTTGAGCGCCTTTGGTCACTGAAACGGCAGCGGGTGATGCCAGAAAATCTGGTTGATCAGGTATGGAAAATTCACCAAGAGGGACAGCTCAATGATGCCACGTTGGCAAAATTGCGTGAAAATTCACCGTTAGGCCGGCTTTTAGCCGCTGGCTTGGTCAATCGCAATCACTCACGTGAAGTGATGAAAGAGTCGATTGAAGAGGTTGGCAGGCAGGTGGTTTTAAGCCTGGAGCGTTACCTAAACACATTGGGAACTATTGCCTCAATCACACCGTTACTTGGTCTGTTGGGTACGGTTATTGGCATGATTAAGGTTTTTACTGCCATTATGGCTGCCGGTGTTGGTGACCCTGCGGTGCTGGCTGGTGGTATCTCTGAGGCGCTAATTACCACGGCGACAGGTCTCTCCGTAGCCATTCCTGCATTGATGGCGCATCGCTACTTTATTGGTGTGGTAGAGAATCTTGTGCTGGGTATGGAAGAGCAGGCGCTGAAGATGGTTGAGGTGATCCAAGGGCGCCGTGAGAAGGATACGGAAGGGTAGCCCTCTGTTATGAATCTACAGCCTAACAAACGAGTAGCACCTGAGCTGAACTTAACGCCGCTGATCGATGTGGTGTTTCTGCTGCTGATTTTCTTTATGGTCTCAACAACATTTGAGCGTGAGAGCCAAATTACCATTGAGCTGCCAGAGGCGGCTGGTGAAGAGATGAGTGTTGAGAAGCGGGTGCTGGATATCACTGTTGATCGACAAGGGCGCTTCTTCGTCAATCAACAAGAGGTGATCAACACCCAAGTGGCAACGCTAAAGATTGCCATCAGCAAAGCCATAGGAGAGGATCGTGATATTCCTGTATTGATCAACGCTGATGCCAAAAGCCCCTATCAGTCAGTTATGTCTGTGATGGATGCGGCGAGTCAGCTGGGGTTGGTTAATATGACTTTTGCTGCCCACAAAGCCACTGGTAAGTGATTGTCGACGGTGGATTCAAAAGGTCTGGAGTACTATTGGTACAGCCGTAAACCGCTAGTTTGGCTATTGCTACCACTCTCGGGTCTCTTTTTTCTGCTCTCCTCTATACGCCGCCTCTTCTATCAATTTGGTCTGCTGAGCTCATACCGCGCCTCTATTCCGATCATCATTGTTGGCAACATTAGTGTGGGTGGCACAGGTAAAACTCCGCTGGTGGTATGGCTCTGCCAGTTTCTGCAAGATCAAGGTTTTAAACCCGGTATTATCAACCGTGGATATCAAGGCAAAGCGACTACTTGGCCTCAGCAGGTGACAGAAAGCAGCGATGCAGCCCAGGTAGGTGATGAAGCCGTTTTAATAGCACAGCGCACCGGCTGCCCTGTGGTGGCTGGGCCAAAGCGCATCGACTCAGTTAAACTGCTTGAGCAGCAGGGGTGCGATATTGTCATCTCAGATGATGGATTGCAGCACTATGCGTTGCAGCGAGATATTGAGATTGCAGTCGTTGATGGTGAGCGTCGAGTCGGGAACGGTTTTCTACTGCCGGCTGGCCCGCTTAGAGAGAGGGTTGGCCGGTTGCGGCAAGTTGATCTTGTTGTCTGCAATGGTGGCAGAGCAGAGCAGGGTGAGTTTTTGATGCAAGTTATCGCCTCAGATGTGGTGAGTGTGACAGACCCTGCAAAGAGACGCCCTCTCTCAACTTTTGCAGAGAAGAGGGTGACCGCCATTGCTGGAATCGGCAATCCAGAGCGCTTTTTTTGCACCTTAAAGCAGGCGGGAGTTGAAATCATCCGGCGTATATTTCCTGACCACCACCACTTTTCCGCTGCTGATCTACAAACGGCAGATAATCCACTACTGATGACGGAGAAAGATGCGGTAAAATGCAGAACAATTGCCCCTGCTGATAGTTGGTATCTATTGGTTGAAGCAAAATTTAATGATGACTTTATACAGTATCTAAAACTGTGTCTCAACCAATTGAAAAATAAGGACTAAGATGGATAAAAAACTACTTGATATACTCGCTTGCCCACTCTGTAAAAGCTCTCTTTACTATGATAAAAAAGCCAAAGAACTCATCTGTCGTGCCGACCGTTTAGCCTTTCCTATTCGTGAAGATATTCCTGTCATGATCGAAGATGAAGCACGTAAACTTGAATCGACTGAAGAGATTCCCGCCTAAGGGTGCATTATGAGTTTTAAGGTTGTTATTCCTGCACGATATGCCTCCACTCGGTTGCCAGGAAAACCGCTACTTGGTCTAGCGGGAAAACCGATGATTCAGCATGTCTATGAACGGGCGTTGGCGAGTGAGGCCGACCAGGTGGTCGTTGCCACGGATGATGATCGGATCGCTACAGCCGTTGAGGCATTTGGCGGTGCTGCCTGTATGACATCAACTGAGCACCTAAGTGGCTCTGATCGAGTGGCAGAGGTGGTTCAATTGAACGGTTGGTCTGATGATACTATTGTCGTCAATCTACAGGGTGATGAGCCCTGCATGCCAGCAGAGCTGATCAACCAAGTGGCTGCTGATATGGCCAACCACGCAATAGCGATGGTGACAACACTCTTTGCGCCTATTAGCCATCGCAAGATGTTGTTCGATCCTAACGTAGTCAAAGTGGTCTGTGATGCGGAGGGTTATGCACTCTACTTCAGCCGTGCCCCGATGCCTTGGCACCGAGATGAATTTTCGTCACCTGTCTCTACATTGCCAGAAGATGGCAACTTTTCGCGTCACATAGGGCTATACGCCTTCCGAGCAGGTTGTCTAGCTCAGTTTGTTAAATGGCCCTCCGCGCCCATTGAAATGGCCGAGTCGTTAGAGCAATTGCGTATCCTGTGGCATGGCGGAAAAATTCATCTAACTGAGGCTAAAGTAGAGCCAGGGCATGGCGTTGATACCGCTGATGATTTAGCTCACTGCTCAAAGGTTTTAGCCTCTTAAATGAGAAGTTGTGACTCTCTCTACCACCATAATCAATTGTGTAAGAATTTTAGATTTTTTCGTTGAGTTGGCCCAGGTATACTCTGCGGCTTATTAAATTTAGGTAGCTAGTTATGTGGTTTAAAAATATTCGTCTCTATCAGTTGACCAAAGATATCTCTTTTACTGGAGAGGAGCTACATGAACAGCTGTTAGAACGGCAATTTAGCCCATGTCGTAGCCAAGAACCCAATAGCTTTGGTTGGACGCCACCCTTGGGCAAAGATGCGCCGTTACTTACTCATGTGACGAACAACTGCATTATGATCTGCTCCTGTCAGGAACAGAAAATCCTGCCAGCATCTGTGATTAAAGATGAGCTAGAGCAGCGGTTAGCTGCGCTTGAAGTGGAAGAGGATCGTAAGGTTCGAGGCAAAGAGCGTGCTCAGATGAAGGATGATCTGATCTTTGAACTGCTACCACGTGCCTTCTCAAAAATGACACTCACCTATGCCTATATCGACCCCAAAAATGGTTGGCTGGTGGTTGATTCACCCTCAGCCAATCGTGCTGAAGAGTTGATCTCTCTATTGCGTGAATCCTTGGGCAGTTTTCCACTGATTCCCGCCTCAACCATCCGAAATCCTGCTGATGTGCTGACTGGCTGGATGGCAGGTGAAGAGCTGCATGGTGGTTTTACTGTACAGGGTGACTGTGAGCTGCGTGATCCTGCTGTTGAAGGGAGTCTCATTCGCTGTAAAGGTCAGGATCTTGCTGCTGCTGAGGTTGTCGCCCATCTAAAGGCTGGCATGCATGTGACACGCCTAGCCATTGAGTTGGATGAACGAATAGCTTTTACCCTCTGTGATGACTTCTCTATCAAACAGCTTAAGTTTCTCGATATGATCCAAGAGGAGGCCTCTGATAGTGATGTTGAAGATGCAGCGACTCGTTTTGATGTTGATTTCTCAATTATGAATCTTGAGTTAGAGCGCCTTATTGCCAAACTGATTGATATTTTTGGTGGAGCTGTAGAAGAGTAGATCAAGTGGTAGAGCCATTAAAAAATCTCTACAACGAATCTTTTATTGATCGATTGATTGGTGAGTTGCATGGTGTCTATGCATCGTTTGATGGTGTGGCATTTAAGCAGCAGCTGTTCGATTCTGCTTGGCCCGAGCGAGAGCTTAAGCAGCGAATGCGTCATATCACCGAGATGCTGCATCTCTATCTACCAACAGACTATCAACAAGCACTCAATATTCTCAAGCCAGTATCCATGCATTTTTCTGGTTTTGAGCCGATGTTTTTTCCTGATTATGTTGAGTGTTATGGCCTGGATGACTACCAAACCTCAATATCTGCACTAGAACACTTTACTCAATACTCCAGCTCGGAGTTTGCCGTTCGCCCCTTTATCGAGCGATATGGTGACCAAATGATGTTGCAGATGCAGTGTTGGGCTGAGTCGAAAAATCACCATGTTCGCCGTCTGGCGAGTGAAGGGTGTCGGCCCCGTCTACCTTGGGCGATGGCATTACCTGCCTTTAAGAGAAACCCCGATGCGGTTATTGAGGTGATCTCTAAGATGCGCTGTGATGAGAGCGAATATGTACGGCGCAGTGTGGCGAATAATCTGAATGATATCTCTAAAGATCATCCTGAGCGGCTGCTACAAATTGCACGTGAGTGGCTTGGTCATGATGTGAAAACAGATTGGATTGTTAAACACGCCTGCCGATCTGAGCTAAAGAGAGGGGTGCCAGAGATTTTAAAGCTGTTTGGTTACAGTGCCCCCAACCATGTTGAAGTGACTAATTTCTCTCTTCAGCCAGAGGTGAGTATTGGTGATGGGCTTGCCTTCTCCTTTCAACTGCTAACGTCCAAAGAGTCACTGGGGCGGCTGCGCATTGAGTATGCGATCGACTTTCTAAAGGCGAATGGCAAACAGCGACGTAAGGTGTTTAAGATTGCTGAATCAAATTATGCTGAAGCGGAAAAAAATATCAGTAGATGTCACTCTTTTAGAGTGATCTCCACCCGTAAATATTACCCTGGTGAGCATGCGCTTGCCGTGCTGATAAATGGGGAGGAGTTTTTGGCCGAGAGTTTTACTCTTGATAGGAGGGGGCGGGGTACAGGCTGATGAGCCTGCACCCCGTGGATAGCTTATGGACGTACGGTATTGATGATGATCTGAATCTCACCTTTGTGTCCTGGGGTAATATTAAGAACCTCACCCTCTAAATCTCCGCTCTGTGGCATGGCACTGCCAGATTTTGAGATACGGGCACCGACAACAATTTCTGAGTAACCAGACATTTTGAGCTGAGGCATCATTGCCATATTGTCATTCAGTTCAATCGTGGCTGGAAGATCGGAGACCAGCGCATCAACAGCGGCTAATGGCATTTTAGGACCAGAAGCAGCCCGTGCGAAGATGAAGACGCGATCATCATCACTGACTTTGCTGCGAAGTGACTCATCAAGGGTTACTGTGACGGTAACAGCCTCTTTGCCTTCGTCATGTGAATGGCCAGCATGATCATCCACTGGAGCGGATAGGGGCTTGCCAGATTGAGGCACTTTGCCACCGGCCCGAGCGATCTGCGAACGAGCATCATTCATCGCCCCTTCAATAGCAACAACGGCTTCAGGATTGGTGGTGCCGATCAGAATGCGGGCTTTGTCCCAGCGGGAGTAGGCTTTGGTGAAATTACTTTCACGGTACTCAACAATACCTACCATCCATAGGACGTTAGGGCTCTCTGGGTTGACCTTATAGGCGTGGCGAATCATTTTTGCTGGTTTGCCGTAGAAGTTATTACCATTGCTCTGCACGATAGTCTCTGCGTAGGCGAGCAGAATATCCACATCATCGGGCATCAACTTCTCAGCCTGTTCATAGGCTTTCAGTGCTTCAGGAATACGCTCCATAGCCACATAGCTACGTGCCAGCATCATCCAACCATCAGGGTTGTTAGGCTCTTGCTCTAATCGAGCCACCAGCCCATTGATCATCTCTTCAACTTTGGCCATCTGAGCAGCACTATCTGCACCTTGACCATGTGGGTCTTGCCCTTGAGCCGTTTGTGTCACTGTGGGTGGGTCGATCATGCCAGGGCTGCCGATGGCAGCATACATACCAAAAGAGATGACTGGCACGGCGATCAGGGCAGCAATGATGCCTATTTTCCCCGACTTTTCTGCTGTTGTGTTCTCTTTCAAATCTTCATCGGTGATATCGATTAGTAGCTCTTTTTCGATGTCATGACGAGCAGAATCATACTGCTCTTGATCAAGGTTGCCTGAGATGAGGTCAGCTTCAAGCTCTTTAAGCTGATCTTTACAAACCGCAAGATTGAGTTGGTTTGAGTCGACAGTATCGGTCGGTCTGTTTCGTATAAGTGGAAGCACAACGAAAATGATAGCCAGCAGTATCATGCCAGCTGCATAAGTCCAGAAGAGTGTCATTATTTAGGTATCCCGGTTTTCAGCGGTATTGCTTAGCAGTTTGGCCAGCTTCTCTTGGTCGGCATCGGTCAGTTCGACCTCTTTGCTCCTTTTTTTCTTTACCAAGGTGCGTCCTAAAAGAAAGATGCCGATGGCTAGAATGAAAAAAGGACCAAACCAGAGAGGGTAGGTAGAGGGTTTCATTGGTGGTTCGTAGAGAACAAAATCACCATAACGTGAGACCATGAACTCGATAACATCATCTTTGGTCTTGCCCTGTTGCATCATCTTATAGACTTCACGCTGCAAATCTTTAGCAAGCTCAGCATCGGAGCCGGCTAATGATTGGTTCTGACAGACGAGGCAGCGTAGCTCCTCGGTCACTTCACGGAAGTCACTTTTCTGCTCTTCCGAGTCGAAGTGATACTCATCCAAAGTAGCGAAGCTGGATGTACTCCAGCAGGCGAATAGTAGAAATAGTGTGAAAAAAATAGTTCTCATCAACTCTCTTCTCTCAGTTTCTTAACCAGTGGCAATATCTCATTTTCGATGATTTCGGGAGATAGTGGCCCAGCAATCTTGTGCCTGATCACCCCTTTTTTATCGATAATGAAGGTCTCGGGAGCACCATATACCCCAAGGTCAATTGCGGTGCGTCCATCAAAATCGAGGCCGTTTGAGGTGTAAGGGTCGCCCAACTGTTTTAGATAGCTGCGTGCAGCAACGGGGTCGTCTTTCCAGATCAGTCCATGAATTTCAACCTGGTTACTACGGCTAAGAGCGACTAAATTAGGGTGCTCTACACGGCAGGAGACGCACCAAGTGGCCCAGACGTTGAGCAGACTTACTTCACCAAGTAGATCCTCTCTGGTGAAGAACTCGCCTGGGCTCTGTAGCTCTTCCAAACTGAACTCAGGTACTGGTTTGTCGATTAAGACAGAGGGTAGAGCACGTGGATCCATGCTCAGCCCTTTGTAGAGAAATCCGACAATAACAGCAAAAATTGCCAGTGGTGCAATAAAACGAAGATAGGGTTTCATCTATATTTTCTCCACATCCCAATTAATTGGCCGATGCCACATTAGTTGGGATTTTGACATTTTTAGCTTTACGACCAGCGCGATAACGACGATCTGAAATGGAGAGTAAACCACCAAAAGCCATAAATAGAGAGCCGAGCCATATCCAGCGGATATAGGGTTTATAGTAGAGACGCAGTGCCCAATCACCATCACCGATGGCATCACCAAGGGAGACGTAGATATCACGGGTGAGACCTGGATCAATCGCCGCCTCAGTCATGGGACGTGTCTGCACATAATAGGTACGTTTCTCAGGCTCTAATATCACCTCATTTTCACCCGGCTTAGTTACTTTAAACATGCCACGGTGGGCCATGTAGTTGGGGCCAGGGTAGTCACTAACACCCTCAAACAGGAAGGTATAACCAGCGATTTCGGCGGTATCACCTGGTGACATACGGATATCTTTCTCAATACCGTAGTTTTGAACCATGGTGATACCAACAATGGTGATGGCGACACCTAGATGAGCAAGAATCATACCGTAGTAGCTGCGGCCACTACCGCCTAGATCTTTGATGATGCCACCCAAGCCACCTTTGTGTTTCAAACGACCTATGACGTTTTGGATATGTGTCAATACGACCCAGAAGGTGAGGGCCATACCTAAACCAACCATGGCGTTGTTGTCGGCGAGGAAGAATGAAGCAACGCCTAAAACAGCACTAAGAGCCATTGCAACCCAAAGAGTGCGAATGAGCTTGACGGGGTCATGGCGTTTCCAGTGTGTTGTTAAGCCAAAGCCCATCAGCACTACAAGGAACGGTATAGTCATCAAGAGCATCTTGTTAAACCAAGGGAAACCGACTGAAATTTTACCCAGCTCTAGTGCATCGTATATTAGTGGTGCCAAAGTGCCCAAAAGTACGAGGCCTGTAAAGACTGATAGCAGTAGGTTATTGCCGAGTAGAAAGGTTTCGCGAGAGACTAACTCAAAACGACCACCGCTAGAGATATAGGGTGCGCGCCAAGTATAGAGCAGCAGTGAGCCACCAATCACAATAATGAGGAAGGCGAGGATGAAGAGTCCGCGCTCTGGATCACTAGCGAATGCATGAACAGAGGTCAATACACCAGAACGAACCAAGAAGGTGCCGAGCAGACTGAGTGAGAAGGCTGTGAGAGCAAGCAGTACTGTCCAGCTCTTAAAGGCGCCACGTTTCTCGGTTACTGCCAGAGAGTGCATGAGTGCGGTGCCAACAAGCCATGGCATGAATGAGGCATTCTCGACAGGATCCCAAAACCACCAGCCACCCCAGCCAAGCTCGTAATAAGCCCACCAGCTACCGAGTGAGATACCGAGGGTTAAGAAGGCCCAGGCAATTGTTGTCCAAGGGCGTGACCAGCGTGCCCATGCGGCATCTAGACGACCACCGATGAGCGCTGCAATTGCAAAGGCAAAAGCGACTGAAAATCCAACATAACCCATGTAGAGCAGTGGTGGATGAATCGCCAAACCAGGATCTTGCAACATGGGGTTGAGTTCGCGACCTTCCAAAGGGATTGGGAAGAGGCGATCAAAAGGGTTTGAGGTGAGTAGTGTAAAGAGCAAAAATCCGATGCTTACAAAACCCATAACGGCTAATACACGAGCAACAACCTCAAGTGGAAGGTTGCGGCTGAATGCGGCAATAGCAGCACTCCAGGCGGCCAATAAGAAAGCCCAGAAGAGCAGGGAACCCTCATGTGCTCCCCAGACTGCTGATACCTTGTAGAGATTGGGCAGTAATGTGTTGCCATTTGAGGCGACATAGAGCACAGAGAAGTCATTAACCAGAAACGATTGCATCAAGCAGCCGACAGCGAATGACATAAAGATGAATTGTCCCCATGCGAGTGGACGTGCAAGAGCCATCCAGGATGGTGTGTTATTGAGCGACCCAATCATGGGCAGCGTGGCTTGGATGATGGCAAGTGCCAAGGATATGATGAGTGCGAAATGTCCTAGCTCTGGTATCACTGTGCTTTTTCCTGCGTTGCGTTGGCGCTTGCTGCGCGTGCTTTTTCCATGGCGTCAGCCACTTCTGGAGGTAGGTAATCTTCATCATGTTTAGCCAATACTTCGCTAGCGATGAGGACGTTATCTTCATTCAACTTGCCTTTGGCAACGGCACCTTGGCCCTCTTTGAAGAGATCGGGAAGTATGCCCGTGTATTGGGCAGCGGCTTCATCATTGTGGTTGGTGATGATGAATGCAACAGTTAGACCATCATCCAGGCGTTTCATGCTGCCCTCTTTAACCATGCCGCCGATGCGGATCACTTGACCTTTAGGCGCTTCGCCATTGACGATCTGCGTAGGATTATAGAAATAGGAGATGTTGCTCTGTAGAGCGCTATTGGCTAAAAAGCCTGCGATACCTACAGCAACTAACGCTATTAGTACAAATACGATACGTTTTTGTCTTGGTTTCATTGGTCTACCTTTTTATTCATTCTCAGCATTCGAGTCAGTCGCTTTGAAATGGTTCCATGTTGTTTTTTGACAACGATGATTTCAATGGCCATTAGCGCAAAAGTGACACCGACTGAACTCCAAATGAAGAGTCCAAATCCGCCCATATGGAAAAATTCTGTAATACTCATTTTTTAACCTCTAACATCTCTGTAACCCATGCGGTGTCATGCTCACGTTCGAGAATAATGTTGCGTGCACGCATTAGGGGGACAAGAAAACAGTACATCCAAAAAGAGACGGTCATGGTCAACATGGCAAATAGAATATTGCTCTCAATACCTGACATTGATGAACTTTGGTGTAGTGCAGCACACTGGTTAGGATCAGGGCAGTTGACCGACCAGAAGATAACTGGGATACAGACCAAACCGACCAAGGCGAGTACGGCGGAGGCGCGGTCGCTACGGCGGTTGTCCTCAATTGCTGATCTCAGAGCCATGTAACCCACGTAGATAAAGAGCAGGATAAGCTCTGATGTCATACGAGGATCCCAATCCCACCAAGTTCCCCAGCTGGTTTTGCCCCAGACAGCGCCAGTGAAGAGAGCGAGTACAGTCATAATTGCGCCAGTTGGTGCGACGGCAGCAGCTATCATATAGGCAAGCCGAGCGTTGAAGATCAAACCAATTAGTGACCAGGCAACGACAATGACATAGAGCCACATTGACATCCAGGCAGCAGGTACATGGATAAATATGATGCGGTAGTACTGCTTCTGATCAGTCAATACATCAGGGGTTTGGAAAAACCCCCAGTAGAGGCCAAAGATACCGATCAGTGCCGTTAATACGCCGAAGATAGGGATTAATTTCCCAGCAAGTGGATAGAAAGTTGCCGGCGATGAAAATTTAAACCAGTTAATGCTCACTCAAATTTACCTATATTATCTGTTATTCAACTGAAATCCTCAGCCCAGCAGCGGTTGCTAAGGGTGAGAAGATTAGGGCCATTAGAAGGAAAGCAGCTAGCAGAGAGAAGTAGGCCTGCAGTTCGCTACCTGGTATAGCACTGGCAGCCACGGCACCTGAACCGTAGATCAATATCGGGATATAGAGTGGTAAAATTAGCAGTGAAAGCAGGATGCCGCCACCCCGCAATCCCAATGTTAATGCCGCACCAATAGCGCCGATTAGGCTCAATACCGGCGTACCGATTAATAAAGCTAACATCATAACGCCTGTTGATTCTATCGATAAGTGGTACTGCAGACCAACTAGCGGTGCAATTAAGACCAATGGCAGGCCTGTTAATAACCAGTGAGCTAATACCTTGCCAAGCACCAATACAGTGAGTGGCTGTGGTGTTAGTAGCATTTGCTCTAGAGTACCATCACTGTAGTCACTGGCGAAGAGGCGCTCAAGCGCTAACATTGAGGCGAGTAGTGCTGCAACCCACACGACACCGGGAGCAATGTGTCGCAATGTCTCCTTCTCAGTTCCCACGCCAAGAGGGAAGAGGCTGACCACGATAATGAAAAAGAACATGGTAGTCAGAACATCCGTCTTACGGCGCATTGCCAAAGTCAGATCTCGCATCACAATGCAGCGGAAGATATTAAACATTGCTTTTAGTCCCCCAATTGCAAGGTCTGCACTTGACCAGCTGTGAGAGCCACCTCTTGGTGTGTGGTTAAAATAACCATTCCCCCGTTGGCAACATGTTCTGCAATCACTGATTGAAGTAGATCCACAGCGGCAACATCCAATGCGGTAAAAGGTTCATCAAGAATCCATAATTTTGAGCTATTTATAAGTAGTCGTGCGAGCGCTACACGACGTTTTTGGCCCTGTGATAGTACCTGCGTGGGTAGATCTTCAAAACCTGCTAAGCCCATCTTTGCTAGTGCATAGAGTATTTTATCTTCATCAACGTCATCACCATCTAACGTAGCTGAGATCTGTAAGTTCTCGTAACCCGTGAGGTCATATTTGATGCCGTTGTGATGCCCTAGATAGAGCACCTCTTTATTGTAATCTTCGCACAGTGAACGTACGTTCTTGTCATTCCAACGAATCTCGCCATCTTCGGCTAGAAATAGGCCACATATAGTGCGCAACAGGGTGGTTTTACCACTCCCATTATGCCCCTTTATATAGAGCAATGAGCCAGGCATCAGCGAAAAGTTGAGGCCACTGAAGAGCCTGCGGTCACCGCGTATACAAGCGAGATCTACGATTTCCAGCATGAGGCCAAACGAGCTCCAGCGATTAAAAATTGGCAATTATACATGAGCGATTTGCTTTATGCGCTGTTATTGTTTCTTTAATTATAGTGCCCATAAATGACACCTGGAACTCTCATTGGTTCGATATTATGAAGTAAAAAATTGCCTAATAATGTCGAGTGGTATCAACTTACAAAGATCGTTTTTTAGGTGTCAAAATGGAGTGCCTAATATGGGGTATAGATGAGGAATAGAGGGGGTAGTCTCTCTATAAGTAATATGTAGATTTCATAAAGTGGGTTAGACTCAGCTGCACATAAAATTTGGTGCGGCTGTAAAAACAGGCTGTTTGATGACTATACTTTGCGATAATTTTGGTCGAAAAATTGAGTATCTGCGTCTCTCTGTGACAGATCGTTGCGACTTTCGCTGTTTCTACTGTATTCCCAAAGGTTTTAGCGATTTTGTTCAGCCAACATCATGGTTGACACTGGATCAAATCGTGCGAGTAGTACGAATTTTCTCAGAGCTAGGTATCAGCAAAGTTAGGCTGACAGGTGGTGAGCCACTTGTACGGAAAGATCTGCCAGAGATGATCGAACGCTTCAATGAGCTCCCCGATATTGAAGACCTATCTCTCAGTACCAACGCCTCTCAGCTGGCAAAGTATGCCGCCGTATTGAAAAAAAATGGTGTGGGTCGAATCAATGTTAGCCTCGACTCTCTGAATCCTGAGATATTTAAGCAGATTACACAGGGTAACCTGCAGACGGTTATCGATGGTCTAATGGAAGCCAAGCGTATTGGTCTAAGCCCGATTAAAATCAATATGGTGGTGATGAAAGGACTAAATGACCATGAGATATCTGACATGGTTAACTTCTGTCTTGAGCATGATTTTACATTGCGTTTTATTGAAACCATGCCGGTTGGTGAGGGTGGTTCAAATGCAACTGATTACTATGTAAGCCTTGATGACGTACGTGCTGAACTTGAGGCAAAACATGAGCTAGAACCAACGATTATGCGTGGTGCAGGGCCTGCTACCTATTTACGAGTGAAGGGGACTAATCTCCGTATCGGTTTTATTACACCAATGTCACAACACTTTTGTGAAACCTGTAATCGTGTACGCCTTACCGTTGAAGGGACGCTTTTCCTCTGTCTTGGACAACAAGATAATATTGAACTGCGGCCACTGTTGCAGCAGGGCATTAGTGATGAGGAGCTTAAGGATGTGTTGCGTGAGGCTATAAATCTAAAGCCAAAGCAGCATGACTTTCAACAAGAGGAGGGGGGGGTGGCTCGAGTGATGTCGCTTACTGGCGGTTAGGGGCGATCTGAACAATCTTATTTTTAGCTGAGGCATCGGCAATCGATGCCGCAGATTGTCTTGCTAATACAGAGGTCTGCCAAGCGATGGTGACTGACAGGGCTATCAAAAGCAGAATGACAAGTTTCATGTTTTATCGTTAATTTTATTTAAGTGATCGGCTAGTCTATATTGTCCTTCCCCACATCCCTAGTGAGGAGATTAAATTCTACACATTTATGTAGGGATATTACTAGGTCTATTTTCAGATTTTTATGCCTAAAAGTGTGTCGTAGGACGCACTCCACCCCTACGGTCATAGTCTCTAAAAGCTGATAAGGGGTAGGGGAGGTAGTTGATTCCTACAAAATATTGCCCATGCTGGTTTAGAGAGAGCATGGAATCGTTGTTGAAATATTGAAACTATCCGTCATTTACTGAAGGGTTCTGATCTGTTGGCCATGATGGTACATGATCAGCGTACAACAGCGCCTCCTATCATAACCTCTATGTCTCAATTTAGCCTCTTTCTCAACGATTTCTAGAGATGATATATTCTGCAATCCAGCGTAGTGGATTAGCCTGTTCATCTAGCTCTTCTAGGCTCTTAATTGATTCATCCAGAAGCAGTTGTGCACGCTCCTTTGATTCCGCCAGCCCCATTAGTGAAGGGTAGGTTGGTTTATCGTTAGCCTGATCTTTTCCTTGGGTTTTTCCAAGCGTTGCAGTATCACTCTCAACATCTAAAATATCATCACGAATTTGGAAGGCTAGACCGATGCATTTGGCATAGTGATCAAGCTTGTGTACCAGCTGTTTATCCAGGCTGGGCTGAAATAGAGTGCCAAGACGCACACTGGCACGGATTAATGCCCCTGTTTTATGGATATGCATATTCTCAAGCTGTGCAAGATTGAGTCTCTCACCAACAGAATCAAGATCAATTGCCTGACCACCAGCCATACCGCGTGAACCGCTGGAGAGTGCCAGCATTTCAATCATCTGTAGCCGTGCCTCAGCATCCACCTGCATCTGCTTATCGTGGCTCAGTAGATAAAATGCGTGTGTCTGTAGGGCATCGCCCGCTAATAGAGCAGTTGCTTCATCAAACTGTTTATGACAAGTCGGGCGGCCACGGCGTAGCTCATCATCATCCATCGCCGGCATGTCATCATGTACCAGTGAGTAGGCGTGGATCAGCTCAACTGCACAGGCGGGTGCATTGAGGCGTTTGGGGTCGATACCCAACGCTTTGCCGGTGGCGTAGACCAATACGGGGCGTACACGCTTGCCACCGCCAAGAGTGCTGTAGCGCATCGCCTCATGTAGGCGACTGGGTGGGATTTTGGATGCGGGAAGTGTCTCTTTCAGAGCGCTTTCAACGCGCATTTGGCACTCACTGATAAACTTATTTAGCTGCTCACTATTCATTGCTTTTAAACGACTCCAGCTCTGCATCAACACGTTTCTCAGTGAGAATTTGCACCTTCTGCTCTGCCTCTTTTAGCTGTAGCTGACACTGCCTTGTTAGCTCAATGCCACGCTCAAATGATTTTAGCGCCTCATCCAAAGGCAGGTCACCGCTCTCCATGCTATCGACCAGTATCTCTAATTCAGATAGAGAGGCTTCAAATGTTTGGGGTTGTTTTCTTTTGGCCACGATAAAACCGGTGGTAGTGAATAAACGACCAACCGTACATCAGCCGCCTCCTGTGGGTCAATTGGTTTCCCTATTCGAACTGTGTAAACTCCAGTCGGCTAGAGATTTTTGCATATAAAGATAGAGCTTGTGCAGAGGTTCAGTCCGTTATTTGAGATGATATTTATGAGTAGTTCCTACAGTGCCTCCGATATTGAAGTTCTGAGTGGTCTTGAGCCAGTCCGTAAGCGGCCCGGTATGTATACCGATACCAGTCGCCCTAACCACCTTGCACAAGAGGTGATCGACAATAGTATTGATGAGGCGATGGCTGGCCATGCCACAAAGATTGCGGTAGCTCTCTATAAGGATGGTTCGTTACAGGTGACAGATAATGGCCGTGGAATGCCTGTTGATATCCACCCGCAGCAGAAAAAACCGGGTGTTGAGGTGATTCTAACCAAACTGCACGCTGGTGGTAAGTTTTCCAATAAGAGCTACAAATACTCTGGTGGTCTGCACGGCGTGGGCGTTTCGGTGGTTAATGCACTCTCTACTCAACTTGAAGTGTGGGTTAAGCGGGCTGGTTTTGAGTATAAAATCGTCTTTGCCGATGGTTATAAAAGTGTCGACCTGGAACAGCTTGGTAAGGTAGGTAAAAATAATACCGGTACCTCATTGCGTTTTTGGCCTGATGCAAAATATTTCGATAGCCCTAATTTTTCAGTAAGACAGCTGCAGCATGTACTGCGTGCTAAGGCGGTACTTTGCCCTGGTCTGCAGGTTAGTTTCTATAATGAAAACAGTGGTGAGACTCAAGAGTGGTGTTATGCAGATGGTCTGCAAGACTATCTGTTAGATGCGCTCAATGGTCTGGAGCTGCTACCTGAAACCCCTTTCATTGGCAGTTTAGAGGTTAATAATGAAATGGCTGATTGGGCCGTGCTCTGGTTGCCTGAAGGGGGTGAGGCAGTCACGGAGAGCTACGTCAACCTTATTCCAACCGCACAAGGTGGTACGCATGTTAATGGTCTACGCACCGGTTTGACTGATGCAGTGCGTGAGTTTTGCGAGTTCCGTAACCTATTGCCACGAGGTGTTAAATTGACACCAGACGATGTTTGGGCGCGGTGTAGCTATGTTCTATCGGTCAAGATGCTTGATCCACAGTTTTCCGGTCAAACCAAAGAACGCCTCTCCTCACGGAGCTGTGCAGCTTTTGTCTCTGGTGTGGTAAAGGATGCGTTGAGTCTCTGGCTCAACCAGCATACGGATATCAGTGAAAAAATTGCTGAGTTGGCGATTAATGCTGCCCAAGTACGCATGCGTGCTGGGCGTAAAGTACTACGTAAAAAAGTGACACAAGGGCCAGCATTGCCAGGCAAATTGGCAGATTGTGCCTCTGTTGATCCTGTGCGAAGTGAGCTGTTTCTAGTTGAGGGTGATTCAGCAGGTGGCTCAGCCAAGCAAGCACGTGATCGTGAGTTTCAAGCGATCATGCCGCTACGTGGAAAAATTCTCAACACCTGGGAGGTGGATTCAGCAGAGGTTTTAGCCTCGCAAGAGGTACATGACATCTCAGTGGCGATTGGTGTAGAGCCTGGTAGTGATGATTTGACTAAACTACGTTTTGGTAAAGTCTGTATTTTGGCTGATGCAGACTCCGATGGTCTGCACATCGCAACACTTCTCTGCGCACTCTTCTTAATGCATTTTCGTAAGCTGGTTCAGGAAGGGCATATCTACGTTGCAATGCCACCACTCTTCCGTATCGATGTAGGAAAAACGGTCTTCTATGCGCTGGACGAGGAGGAGCGACAGAGCATTCTTGATCGTATTGAAGCAGATAAAGTTAAAGGAAAAGTGTCGATTCAGCGCTTTAAAGGTCTGGGAGAGATGAACCCAGGTCAGCTGCGTGAGACCACTATTAACCCTGATACTCGCCGATTGGTGCAACTCACCATTGAACCTGGAGATAACTCAAACAGTCTGTTGGATATGCTCTTAGCAAAAAAACGGGCGGGTGATCGTAAAGAGTGGCTGCAAGAGAAGGGCGATTTAGCTGATGTTTAGGAGCTCGATTGCCGGTTGTTAATGACCACTAAACGGGT
>Ga0256834_1001107_pt1 | contig 18724 bp, 20 predicted proteins | sample 4281140metaG_FD_190536 | JGI IMG/M metagenome (GOLD analysis project Ga0256834, IMG submission 190536) | Hydrothermal vent microbial communities from East Pacific Rise, Pacific Ocean - 4281-140 | ecosystem: Environmental > Aquatic > Marine > Hydrothermal vents | place: Pacific Ocean: East...
AAATCCGCACTGGGTCAGACAACAAATCAGCTTCTTCCGGGAATGCTGGATGAACAGACAAAATCACTCACTGTTCAGAAGTCACCGGATCCTCCGGCCACGACAGGCACTGAGACACAGGCCGGCACATCCAAAGCTGAAAGCATGCTTTTGCAGCAGATCCAGCAGATCCTTGACCAGGGAAAAAACAACGGTTCAATTGTAATCACCGGGAGCACCGGAACAGCCGATGGCAAGACAGCAGGTGCTGATCCGCTGAACAGTCTGGCCAGCCCCCTGCTCACCGACCAGGAAAATGTTGCAGTTCAGAGCAAGCAGATAGGTATCTCGCTGGTACCCACTGAGGACAGCCCTGCCACAAGCTCAAAAAACACTAAGCTTGAAAGCTCGCACCAGGATTTAACCGAGCAGTTTCTGAATGCGAAATTTGGCGATTCCAAAGCCAAGACTGACGAAGGCAGCACTCAGCACAAAGGCGGCGGAGAACAGACCAAACAGGAACTGGCAACAACACAGACTCAGAACCAGCCCCAAAGCACCCTTGGTACTGATGCAAAACCAATTGACACAGGATTCACGCAGCAGCTTCATACTGCAGGCAGCACCACCCAGACAACAAGTATTGAAGGTAAACTTGCACCGGGTGCCCATCTGCCGATATCCGAAAGTGATATGGTGAACAACCTTATTCAGAAATTCAATGTGAATCCCAGGCTGCAGACCAGCAAGCTCAGCATGCAGTTACATCCGGCGGAGCTTGGAGCACTGAAGATCGATATCGTTGTAAAAGACGACTCCATCAAGGCCAACATTGTGGCCCAGAGCCAGCAGGTATTTGACACCCTGGAGAAACACATGCCGCGACTCCGTGCCGTTCTTGAGGATCAGGGATTCACCGTTGACTCCTTCAAGGTTGTCATGGATGACAACAGCGACAAACAGAGAGAACTTTTTCAGGAACAGTTCAGTTCTCAGCAGCAGGAATTTTCATTTACGAAATCAACCTCACAGGATTCCGAGGCCTTTGACGCCCTGCTTGATGCTGAGGACAGCAGTTACCTTTCAGCAGTAAACGAGACAGGTGTTAACGTTACAGCATAAAGAAGCATTTACTCCAATGATGGTGTTTTCATCAGCCAAAGGAATACACAATGACTGATATAGCAGAAATTTTCCAAACTCCCAGCACAACAGCCACTCCGACCTACACTTCATCCGACAGTGGTGATGTCATGGGAAAAGATGATTTTCTGACCCTGCTTGTGGCACAACTTGAAAATCAGGACCCCATGAATCCCGAGGATGCAACGGAGTTCACATCCCAGCTGGCTCAGTTCAGTTCCCTTGAGCAGCTCTACAACCTCAATGATTCCATGGAAGAGCTCTCTGAGGGACAAAAACAGTCAGATCGTATCGCAACCCTTGATCTCATCGGGAAAGATGTTGTCTATGCCGATGCGGGTTTCGACTTTAGTGGAGATCCGGTAAAAATCGGCTATCAGCTCGACGGCACCGCTGCTTCGGTGAACATGTCGATAGTTGACGAGTACGGCTCCACCGTTGCCACGATACAGCCGACAGAGCTTCAGAAGGGAAACCATTTTCTTGAGTGGGATGGTCTTGACCAGGATGGCAACGCCGTGCCAGAAGGCAATTACAAGATAGTCCTCCAGGCCACAGCGGCCGGTGAGGATTCAAGTGTAGCCATATCTCCCCTTGTCCAGTCTGAAGTAACCGGGGTTGATTTCTCCGATGAAACAGGTGATGCCTCAATCCAGACCATGGCAGGGGCTCAGATCACAACAAATTCCATCATCGCAGTCTATCAACCGGAAATTGCCGCAACAGTCGACGATTCAACAGACGATGACAGCTCTGTTGTTGATGAGATTGTGGATGAAGTACTCGATGAAGTAGTAACAGATGTTACAGGGACGTCAACATCTCAATCAACAGAAGAATCTGCTCCCACGGATGAAGAACAGATCCAACAGGATGTACTCCAGTATTACTTAGCTGGATAAATACTGACTTCTAAATCCATACCATATAAGGGGAGGATTCTTTCATGGGTATCACCAGTGCACTCTATAGTGGCGTAAGTGGACTAAACACCAATTCACAGGCGATGAGTGTTGTGGGAAACAATCTCGCAAACACCAATACATTAGGTTTTAAAGGAGCACGGTCAGTTTTTTCAGACATGCTCTCATCTACAATCTCCGGATCAGGCGGAACTTCCCAGGTTGGTCGTGGTGTCAACATGTCCAAAGTTGACAATATCTTCAGCCAGGGAACCTTTGAAGCAACGGCATCTGATACCGATGTTGCCATTGAAGGTGAAGGATTCTTCATGCTCAAGGAAGTCGGGTCTGATGTGACCTACTATTCAAGGGCAGGTGCATTTCGTTTTGATGCCGACGGCTATCTGGTCAATCCTGAAGGATTTCATGTTCAGGGGAAACCTTTTGATGAAAACGGGCAACTCATTGCGGGTGATCCCACCGACATTCAGGTACAGAACGTCGGTCTGGTACCGGCAAAGGTTACGGATGTCATCACCATGAACACCAACCTGGATTCCAGTGCGGATATCATACCGGCAGCCACTGCTTTTGACCCCGCTGATCCGACAACGTTTAACTACTCTGCATCGACAACAACTTTTGATACCCTGGGTGAGCCGCATCTGGTCACACTCTACTTCAGAAAGGATGACGGGGCAGCAAACACCTGGAACTGGTACTACACCTCAGAAGACGTCAACGGCAACCCGCTTGGTGATGCTGCAGGCGATCCTCCACGTGGCCAGGTAACATTCGGTGCTGACGGTACTCTGGATCCGCCGCTGCCGGATCCCATTCCGAACCCGGTCACCGCTCCTGCCGACAATGGTCTTGGCATCATTCCTGCCGCCGACCTTGCCTGGGATAACGGATCGGCAGATACTGCGATCAGTCTCACCTTTGACACCACCCAGTTCAACAGTGAGTCCACGGTTATTTCACAGGATCAGAACGGCTATGCAGCAGGAAATCTCACCAATGTTGGTATTGACGGTGACGGTGTGGTTATTGCCTCATACTCCAATGGTGAACAGGTCAAAATCTCAAACCTTGTCCTGGCCAAATTCAACAATCCCGGTGGCCTGGAACTGGTCGGTTCCAACATGTATGTGGGAACAGACGCCTCGGGTGCCGCACGTAGCGGTCTTCCCGGACCTGAGCTTGGAAGTATCTTTACAAACTCTCTGGAACAATCCAATGTGGATATGGGACAGGAGTTTGTGAAAATGATCACCATTCAGCGAGGTTTTGAAGCCAACTCAAAAATCATCACCTCCGTTGATGAAATGCTTGGTATGCTCATCAATCTGAAACGCTGATCGTCACCTCTCCATAACAGGTGGATCATCTCACAAGAGTGATCCACCTGCTGCTTTTCATCTTCATCGCCACCCCTCACAAACGTCAATTTTCTGACACCCCCTGCCGCATTCCGGATATTCCTTTCAATTCATTTTGAAAACACACAGCATTACAGAGAGAAACAGCTGCTTCCCCCCGCATTCAGAATCAGGAATATTTTTTGCATTGTTTTTTAAAACGCTAGAATATAAGATTAATTAAACTTTTAATATCATTTTCTGCGGCGGGGGATTTTTCTTTGGATATTGCAACAATACTCGGTGTATGTATAGCATTCGGCCTCATGCTGATGGCCATTATACAGGGCGGGCCACTGGGCATTTTCATTAATGTTCCATCAGGGCTCATTGTTGGAGGAGGAACCATTGGGGTCGCCATGGTTCACTATCCTCTCAGTGACATTATGGGAGCAATTACGGTTGCCAAGAAAACCATCCTGAACAAGGATGAATCGCCCCATGAGCTCATCAGTCAACTTATGGAATTTGCTAACAAAGCAAGGAAAGAAGGTATTCTTTCCCTCCAGGGCATGATGGACAGTGTTGAAGATGAGTTTCTGGTGAAAGCCATGCAGATGGCCGTTGACGGCCAGGAGCCTGAAACCCTCAGGGCCATGCTCAGTACTGAAGTGGAATACATTGCACAACGCCATGACAAGGGACAGGATATTTTTGTTTCGCTGGCCGCCTATGCACCCGCCATGGGAATGGTTGGAACCCTGATCGGTCTGGTACAGATGCTTATGAACATGAGTGACCCGGACTCCATCGGCCCGGCCATGGCCGTTGCGCTCCTAACCACCTTCTATGGAGCTGTACTCGCAAATGTCTTTTTCAGTCCCATGGCAGGCAAGCTCAAAAATCGTTCTGCCTCAGAGACCCTAATCAAAAATCTGGTCATAGAAGGCATGCAATCAATTCTCTCCGGTGAAAACCCGCGAATCATGGAACAGAAACTGCATGCATTCATTGCACCTAAACTCAGAGAGTCCACATTTAAGTAATTGGATGAACCACAATGGCTGACGAAGAGAAACAGGCACCTCAGGTTGAGAAAAAATGTCCCAAATGCGACTGCAGTGGTGGTGCGCCCGCGTGGATGGTCACTTTTTCCGACCTGGTAACCCTGCTTCTCACCTTCTTTGTTCTGCTCCTCTCCATGGCCAATATGGAGGAGGTGAAGTTTGCTGAAGCCTCGGCATCCATCAGAAGCGCTTTTGGTGCCCACTCCCTGCCGGCTCCCAGCAAATTCTCTCTCCCGATTATTCCATCACCTCCCATCTCAAAATTTTCACCCATTCAAAATGAGATGGCCTCAAAAATTTACAAACGGATTCAGTCTCAGTTGAAATCCGACAATATTCCCGAAGATGTGGAGCTTATCAAAAAAGAAGATGATACCATTATCTTAAGAATTAATGAATCCATTCTGTTTCAACAGGGGTCGTCAGTAATCTCTCCCACTGCATACCCCATCCTGCGAAGCATAGCCGATATTATCCGCCCCCTTCCCATGCGACTGCGCATAGAGGGTCACACCGATAATACACCTGTCTCAAAACGAAAAATCAGTAACTGGAACCTCTCGGTCGACCGGGCTGTCGCCGTGATGCGCTTTTTCAAGAAGAGTGATCTTCTTCCCCTTGATCGCATGGCGGCAATCGGCTACGGAGCCGACAGACCCATTGTACCAAACAACAGTGCCAAGAATAAGGCAAAGAACAGAAGAGTTGATTTTGTTCTCCGCACCAACAACACAATTGGACTGGGCCCCAAAGGGGCCAAGGCCGGAGAACTCCCCCTGTAATGTAAAGGATACACCATGGCAAAAGACGACAAAAAGAAAACAGATGCTGACTCTTCAGAAGAAGGCGGAGGCGGAAGTAAAAAGAAGCTCATTATTATCATAGCAGCAGCAGTTGTTCTGCTGCTTATAATAGGGGGCGCAGCCTTTTTCTTTCTCAAACCTGCCCCGCCTGCCGAAGAGGAAGTGGATCCGGGCCTGGATGTACCTGTCCCTGAGATTACCCAGAGCACCGATATTGGTCCCATGGTGGAGATTAAAGAGTTTATTGTGAACATTATCAGTGAGGAAGACAGACACTATGTCAAAGCATCACTCACCATTGAACTCAACCGTGAAGATGCCCTGGAGGAGACAAACAAGAGGATGCCTCAGATACGCGATGCCATACTGCTGCTCGTTGGCAACAAGACCTATGAGGAGCTGCAGGATCTCCAGGGTAAAAAACAGCTGAAAGCTGAACTTATCAGTAAAATCAATTCATTCTTACAGACTGGAAAGGTGAAGGCCATCTATTTCACTGATTTTGTGGTTCAATAATTACAGAGAATAACAGTGGAACCCATTTTAACTAAAGAACAGATCGATGAACTCCTGCTGGGCCTCAAAAGTGGACAGATTTCCACTGACCTGCAGGATGAAGGTTCTGATGTCGATCAGGATAATGTATCCCCACTGAACCTCTTTCAGATGGCCGGCTCGTCTGAAAGACAGCAGCGTATCCCGAATCTTGACATAATTCTTGATAACTTTGCCACAAACTTTGGAATCAGCCTCACAAACCAGCTCCAGAGAACAGTGACCATAACCAGGACAGGAATCGACACCCTTGAATTCCAGGAATACCTCCTGTCACAGAAAGATGCCAGTGCAATCGGGGTATTAAGCCTTGAGCCCCTGAAAAACGGCGCCCTCATGGTCTTTGGTTCTGAACTCTGTTTCTCCCTGGTGGAGATCATGCTTGGCGCATCCACCGAGATTGCCCCGCTGCAGCTTGACCGCAAACCGACCACCATTGAACTCAATGTCCTGAAATCAACCATGACCAAGGCCTGCTCAGATATTGACAAGGCCTTTATTCAGATCATTGAACTTGAATCATCCATTGTCAAGGTGGAATCAAATTCACGGCTTGTATCCATTGCTGAACCTGACGCAGATGTTCTGGCCGGTCGTTTTCAGATAAAGGCCGGAAACCTCACCGGAACCTTTGACATGGTCTTCCCTGTGGCCACCCTTGATCCCATAAGGGAACAGCTGCGGGATCTCCTCACTGTCAAAACAGTACGACAGTCCGGATGGCAGGACCTGATTCTTGATGAACTGGAGCAGATGTCAGCAACCGTCATTGCTCAATCAGGTATCATAACCATGCCTGTCAAGAAAGTGATGAAACTCAGGAAGGGAGATGTGATAGATATCGACTATGACCCCAACTCCCCGCTGAAGATACTCGTAGAAGAAAACCTCAAATTTTTTGCAGTGCCGGGAACGATCAGCGGCAAGAGAGCGATCCACCTGACAGCTGTTTATGACCAAGGAGAATAGAATGGAAGATGATACCATTCAGGAAAGTGCAAAACCACAACCTGAAGAGATAAAAGAACTACTTGACGATGAGGGAATGGATACACCTTCCACCCCGGAAGCGGCAGCGACCGAAAAATCCGCAGCTCCTCAGGAAAGTTGCGGCAGGGGTCTGGAATTTCTCTATGACGTCCCGTTGCAGATATCCGTTGAAGTCGGACGAAGCAAAATTCTCCTGAAAGATCTTCTGAAAATGGGTGAGGGCTATATCATTGAACTCGACAAACTCGCAGGCGACCCCCTTGATCTGTATGTCAATGAACGTCTGATAGCACGGGGAGAGGCGGTGATGGTTGGTGACAAATTCGGTATTCGACTCACCGATGTGGTCAGCCCTGTTGATCGTGTTGAGAAACTGGGATAACACGGCAAATGACTGCTCCCAGCGATCCATCATTACTCTCTGCCGGGTTCAGAATGCTCTGGGGCCTGCTCGTGGTTCTCGGCGTGTTGCTGATTCTCTATGCCCTGATGCGAAGAAAGCTTTCCTTTGTTAAAGCCAACGCCAGCTCAAGGATAAAAATCATCGAGATTCGCCACATTATGCCCAAGAAATCGATATGTCTTGTTGCAGTTGACGGGCAGGAGTTCCTCCTTGGCATGGGAAACGAAACCATTTCACTCCTGTCAGCCCTGAAAAACGACAGCCCCTCATCCTTTAATGAAACCCTCACATCAGCATCCATACAGCGTGATGAGTCTCAAAACTGACATCCTGCGGGCCCCACTGCCCCGCCTTCTCTTCCTGGCGCTGTTCTCCTGTCTCATTCCCGCTGTAAGCCATGCGGTGAGCATGCCCACAATTCGTTTTGGTGTGGAAAATGCGACCAGCCCTGATCAGGTATCCACCGGACTGCAGATACTGTTTCTCCTCACTGTACTTTCCATTGCCCCGGCCATTCTGCTGATGACCACCTGCTTCACCCGTATCGTCATCGTCCTCGGCTTTGTTCGCCAGGCCATGGGTACGCAGAACATGCCGCCGACCCAGGTTGTTATTGCCCTCTCCCTTTTCCTCAGTTTCTTTATCATGGCACCGACCATTGAGAGGATAAATGTTGAGGCACTGCAACCCTATCTGAACGAAGAGATCAATCAGAACGTAGCACTGACAAAGGCCGTTCAGCCCATGCGGGACTTTATGTTTTCTCAGGTAAAGGAGGCGGAGCTCACCCTGTTTTCAGGGATCACCATGGATAACGAACCCTACAACCAGGACGACATCCCCACCATGACCCTGATCCCCGCCTTTATGCTTTCAGAGCTGAAACGGGCATTTCAAATGGGTTTTATGATCTATGTCCCTTTTCTGGTAATAGACATGATCGTTGCCTCAATCCTCATGTCAATGGGAATGATGATGCTGCCACCGGTAATCATCTCCATGCCGTTCAAGCTGTTGCTCTTTGTGCTTGTAGATGGCTGGGCACTCATTGTCGGATCACTTATTCAAAGCTTCAAGGGATGATATGAGTATCGAATTTGTTGTGGATCTCTGCAGACGTGCCGTTCAAACAACCCTGCTCATGGCCGGCCCCACCCTTCTTGCCGGAATGATCGTTGGACTGATTGTCTCCATTTTCCAGGCCACCACCCAGATCAATGAGCAGACCCTTACATTTATACCAAAAATCGTTGCAGTCTTCATAACTCTGCTCCTCATGACCCCCTGGATGATCCACACCATTGTACCGTTCACAACAAGTATTTTCAAAGCCATTGCAACTTTGTAGATTCCAGTGGATCTTCAACTCATCCCCATAGCCGAATTTCAGATTTTTCTTATCTGTCTTTCAAGGGTTGCCGGGTTTGTTTCTGCAATCCCCGTTATTCTTGCCAATCAAACCCCTCCCCGGGTAAAGGTCGGGCTGGTGTTTATGATTGCCCTGGTGCTTTTTCCCGTGATGGAGCCGACCATGCCGCCAGTGACGTTTACTCCGGCAAACTTCCTCCTCCTCATGATCACAGAAATTCTTCTCGGCACCATGATCGGGCTGATTGCCAGAATGATTTTTACCGCAGTGGAATATGGCGGTACAGTGATCGGCTATCAGATGGGTTTTGCTGCAGCCAACATTTTCGATCCGCAGAATGAGAGACAGCTTGCGCTTATTTCTCAATTTCAGAATGTCTTTGCCATCCTTATTTTTCTTGCCATCGATGGACACCACATCTTCCTTCAATTGGCAGCAGAATCCTATAATCTTCTGCCGCCAGGAGTATTTAACATATCAGGCGATGCCATTCCATACCTGCTCAAACTGTCATCACGGATCTTTGTTCTGGGAATACAGTTCAGTGCACCTGTACTGGCTGTTCTCCTCCTCTCAGGTCTTATCCTGGGAATTCTGGCCAGAGTTTTCCCCCAGCTGAACGTCTTTCTCCTCTCATTTCCATTAAACATCGGTATCTCATTTACCGTCATTGGTTTGACTTTGCCAATTGTGGCCATCCTGCTAAGACGAGAATTTGACAACCTTGGAGAACGACTGATGACCGTACTTCAACTGCTGAACTGAGCCGTGGCCCTTCCTGCCATTACTCTGTTTCCTGGCAGTATTATTGCAGCTTCACAGAGACACCATTCAGATTCCCTTGACAGTGATTAACCATGGCGGAAGAATCCAGTACCGGCGGAGAAAAAACTGAAGCACCGTCGGCGAAACGTAGAGCGGATTTCAGGAAAAAAGGACAGGTTGCCCAGAGCAAGGAAGTCCAGACAGCAGGACTGTTTACCTTACTGCTGCTCTTCTGGATATTCTATATGCCTGGTTTCTGGTCAGGATTACTGGATTTCATAACCGCCATCTGGCAGAATCCCGATGCATTCAAAGCCACTCCGAATGATGTCATGCGATTGTCGATTTTCGTCGTAAAAGACATGGCCATCCTCCTGGCTCCCCTGTTTATCCTGGTCATGATAATCGGTTTTTTCTCCAGCGTCTTTCAGATTGGCTGGATTTTCACCACCCAGCCCATATCTCCGGATCTTGGCAAACTTGACCCCATAAAGGGCCTTGGACGCATGTTCTCCATGCGCAGCCTGGTTGACCTCATTAAATCCATCCTCAAGATCGGACTCATCGGATGGATCGCCTATGCAACTGTTTTCAAACACTTCGAACAGGCCCTGATCCTTGTGGATACCAGTGTTTACGAGACAATACTCTACCTCGGGAGGGTTGCTGCTATTATCCTGGCCAAGGTATGCGGCATCCTCATTCTTATTGCTGCTATTGACTTCCTCTACACAAAACATGAGATGGAAGAAAAAATGAAAATGACCAAACAGGAGGTCAAGGAAGAGTTCAAGGAAATGGAAGGTGATCCCTATGTGAAAAGTCAGATCAGGCGAATTCAGCAGGAAATGGCCAGAAAACGTATGATGGCCGATGTTCCTGATGCCGATGTCGTGGTCACCAACCCCACCCATCTTGCTGTTGCCATCAGATACGACCAGAAAACAATGGACTCTCCAGTGGTTATAGCAAAAGGTGCGGATCATGTTGCCATGAAAATTCGAGAAATTGCCCAGGAAAACAATATTCCGCTCATAGAGAACCCTCCAGTGGCCCGGTTATTGCATAAAATTGACTTAGGTGCGGCCATTCCTGAAGAACTTTTCAAGGCAGTCGCTGAAATTTTAGCCCACGTATACTCGTTAAAGAAATAACATCATTTTATGGAACTGACCGGAACCGGAAGTATATTAAACAGGCTTCACTGGAACAATCTCATGCAGCGTGCCGATGTCATGGCCGCTTTCGGGCTTGTTGCCATACTGATGATCATGATCATCCCCCTGCCCTCTCTGCTGCTGGATCTCTTCCTTTCCATAAATATCACCATTGCACTGCTTATTCTGATCATCAGCCTGTTTACCGTAAAGGCCATTGATTTTTCAATTTTCCCTGCAATTCTTCTTGCCACAACACTTTTCCGTCTCTCCCTGAACGTTGCCTCCACCCGGCTTATCCTCCTCAAAGGTGATCAGGGACCATCGGCGGCAGGTTCAGTTATCCAGTCCTTTGGTCAATTTGTGGTGGGTGGAAACTACGTTGTTGGTCTTGTCATCTTTATCATCCTTGTCCTCATTAATTTCATGGTTATCACCAAGGGTGCCGGCAGGGTTGCTGAAGTTGCAGCACGTTTCACACTCGATGCCATGCCAGGAAAGCAGATGGCCATTGATGCCGACCTCAATGCAGGTCTGATCAATGAGGCTGAGGCACGTGCCAGACGTGAGGAGATCAGCAACGAGGCAAGTTTTCATGGCGCAATGGATGGTGCATCCAAATTTGTTAAGGGAGATGCCATAGCCGGTATAATCATCACCCTGGTGAACATTGGCGCCGGATTTATCATTGGTGTTCTCCAGAAAGGAATGCCGATGGCTGAGGCCGCTGCCAACTATACCATTTTGACCGTTGGTGACGGTCTTGTGGGGCAGATCCCGGCACTCATCATCTCAACTGCAGCCGGCCTTCTTGTCACTCGATCCTCAGGAGACAATGATTTCGGATCAGACCTGCAGATCCAGTTCAGCAGATACTCCATTGCATTCTGGGTGGTTTCGGGCATCCTGCTCATGCTTGCCCTCATACCCGGCCTGCCGTTTATTCCTTTTCTCCTCCTCTCGGTGGCCCTTGCCTTCACAGCCTATCAACTCGACAAGACCAGGAAAAAACAGGAAGAGGAGGTCCAGGAGGAGGTTGCCTCGGAGCCGTTGCTGAAGCCTGAAGAAAATTATGAGGAACTTCTGAATGTTGATCTGCTGCAACTTGAGGTCGGTTACGGGTTGATACCCTTTGTGGACGCCTCACAGGATGGCGAACTGCTGGTCCGGATCCAGTCCATTCGACGTCAATTTGCCATGAATAACGGTTTTATTGTTCCGCCGATTCATATAAAAGACAACCTCCAGCTTGCTCCCAACCAGTACACCTTTGCCCTGAAAGGCGTTGAAATAGCACAATGCGAGATGCTTCCCGGACATTTCATGGCAATGGACCCTGGAATGGTGACGGAAAAGATAAAGGGTGTTCCCACCGAAGAACCCGCCTTCGGCCTTCCGGCAATCTGGATTACCGAGGACAAGAAAGAGCGTGCCCAGATTGCAGGCTATACAGTTGTGGACTGTACCACGGTTATGGCCACCCATATCTCCGAAATCATCAAACAGCATGCCCATGAACTCATCGGCAGACAGGAGGTCCAGAATCTCCTTGATAATCTTGCAAAGACCTATCCAAAACTTGTCGAGGAACTTGTGCCCGATGTTCTCAGCCTCGGCACCATTATGCGCATCCTGCAGAATCTTCTGGCAGAGGGTGTCTCCATCCGCGATCTTCGCACCATTCTTGAATCCATGGCTGACTGGGCGCCGGTCACAAAAGACACTGACATACTGACTGAATATGTTCGCCATGCCCTGGCCCGTACCATCAGCCTGGACCTTGCGGTGGACAATGTTATTCCCCTTATCACCCTTGATAAAACTGTTGAAGAAGAGATTTCCCGGTCTGTACAGCATAAGGAGACAGGCAGTTATCTTGCAATAGACCCCGGCAAGGCACAACTGATACTTGATTCCATTGGCGAGGCTATCCCGCTGTTTGAGGGAGGACAGCGTCCCACCCTTCTTGCAGCCCCCCAGATTCGCCCCCATGTCCGGAAACTGACGGAACGCTATTATCCTCAACTGGTGGTTATCTCACACAACGAGATTATCCCCACCATAAAAATAAGATCCATCGGCAGCGTGAACTTCGATGCAAGTTAAAGTATTTGAATCTACAGACATGGCCAGCGGCCTGAAAATGGTGAAGGATGAACTCGGGCCTGATGCCCTTATTTTATCCACAAAAACCGTGCGCTCCAGAAAGCTTGGTCTGCTCGGAAAAAGCCACTTTGAGATTACCGCAGCCGTTGATGACATGTGGCCTCACAAGGGCGGCAGCGCCTCTACCCAGAAGAGCCCCGCCACCGATGATCTTCTTTCCGAGCGCGATATGCTCCTTGGAACAGCCCCGGAAGATACCGGCCATACTCCCCTTACCTATGATTCAAGCCTGCGTTTGGCAAAACCCGTACAACCCGAAACCGAACAAAACCGGCAGCAGAAAATTCCCGTCACAGCCACAAAGCCGCCACAGGATTCTCTGCAGTCAGAAGTGGATGAACTCAAGGGAATGATCAAGACTCTTGGTCAGGAAATGATGCGGATTAATCAGGCCCGGCCGTCAATATCCGCCGACGCTGAGACCATATCGGAACCACCTGCCCAGACACCGCTTTTTCTTCTCCAGCAACGCCTTCGTGATTTTGGTATCAATGAAGACACCGCCAGGACCATCACCGGATTTGCCAAAGAATCATTGACACTTGATGAGGTCTCAGACCCTTTCAGGCAGGAGGAATTTCTCAAAAAAACAATATCCGACCTGCTGCAGATCAATGACAGTCCCCTTTGCTGTGACAGCACCCAGAAGCGCATTGCCCTTGTTGGCCCGACGGGTGTCGGGAAGACCACAACCCTTGCAAAAATAGCCGCCACTCAACTCAGCAGCCATGGTGCCTCCATTGGGTTCATAACCATAGACACCTATAGAATTGCCGCGGTGGAGCAGCTTAAAGTCTACGGCGACATCATGAACATACCCGTTGAGGTTGTTATCAGCCCCAAACAACTCGAACATGCACTGCTCACCATGCGCGACAAAGATCTTGTACTCATCGACACGGCAGGACGCAGCCCTCAGGATACCTTCTGCATCGACGAACTGGGAAGCTTCCTGCAGCCGGAACTCTTCATTGAAAAGCATCTGGTCCTGTCCGCCACCACCAGAGAGACCGAACTCTTTGATGCAATTCAACGCTTCTCCATCCTTGGATTGGACAATGCCATTATCACCAAAATTGACGAATGCACAAGCCTTGGGGTCCTGCTTGACATTCAGATTAGAGAACAGATCCCCTATTCATTTGTCACCAACGGCCAAAAAGTCCCTGAAGACATAATGAAAGCAGATAAAAAAATACTCACAGAGCTTATCATGTCACCCGGTAAAGGATTACCTTATGAATAATTCACTCTCTGCTGTGCAGGATCAGGCAAACACCCTTCGGACTATGGGAGATGCAAATAATGGTTCATCTGCAACAGACACCCGTCAGGAATCAGCCACACGCGTCTATGCCATAACAAGCGGCAAGGGAGGTGTCGGCAAGACTGCGGTTGTTGCAAATACTGCTGTGGCCATGGCAAAGGCCGGTAAAAAAGTCCTTATCCTTGATGCTGATCTTGGTCTTGCCAATATAGATGTCGTTTTCGGACTTGCACCGCGTTTCAACCTCAATCATTTCTTTGCCGGCAGCCAGGATCTCAGCTCCATACTGGTTGAAGGTCCCCATGGCATAAAAATTTTACCTGCCGGATCCGGGGTACAGAACTTTACACGGCTCGACTCAAACCAGAAGCTCAAACTCCTTGACGGCCTCGATCAGATGCACAATGATTTCGACTTTGTTCTCATTGACACCGAAGCCGGAATCTCTGAGAATGTAACCTACTTCAACACAGCCGCTCAGGAGATACTGGTTGTTACCACCCCTGATCCCACGGCCATTACAGATGCCTATGCATTGATGAAACTCCTCTCCACCCAGTACCATGAAAAACGTTTCAACCTTGTTGTCAACCAGGTTCAAAACGACAGTGAGGCCCTGGATGTCTACCGGAAGCTCACCATGGTATCAAACCGCTATCTTGACATATCAATTGATTTCCTTGGTTCCATCCCCGCTGAAAAGCAGATGACCGATGCCATACGCAAACAGCGGGTCATTGTGGATCTGTTTCCCGCATCTAAAATTTCCACTGCTTTTACAAATTTAGCGGCGACTATCTGTGCAGAACAACCCGTTTCCAGCCCCAAAGGCGGGGTACAGTTTTTCTGGAAACGTCTCCTTGACATAGGTGGCAGAGGGTAGGCCATGACATACACTCCTCAACAGTTGCCTGAAGACAGGACCACTCTTATCAAAGAGCACCTTCCCCTTGTGGATATCATCACAGGAAGAATGGTGACCCAGGTTCCATCTTTTATGAATCGTGATGACATGAGAAGTGCAGGGATGATGGGCCTTATTGATGCTGCCAATAAATTTCGTCCTGAAAAGAAAATTCTCTTTAAGACCTTTGCTGAATACAGAATCCGGGGCGCCATCCTTGATGAGATGCGGAAACTCGACTGGTTCTCCCGTTCTCTTCGAGAAAAGCAGACCAGTGTAAACAGGTGCATGACCGAACTTGAAAGAGAACTTGGCCGCTATCCTGATGAGCAGGAAGTTGCAGACAGAATGGAACTCTCCCTTGAAGAGTACCAGAAACTTCTGGGTCAGGTGAGTCACCTGGGTTGTGTCAGCCTTAATGAAACACTGGATCATACCGACACCGGCAGGTCATTTCAGGATGCCCTGGTTGATACCAGAAAAGGGTCATCCCCTGTCAATATCCTTGAGCAGCATGAACTGACACAGGTGGTTGCCGGAATTCTGGAACAACTCTCTGAGAAAGAACGTCTTGTTATCTCATTGTATTACTATGAAGAACTCACCCAGAAGGAAATTGCTGAAATACTTGATGTGTCCGAGGGAAGGATCTCCCAGCTCCACAGTCAGGCCCTGATTAAGTTGAAAACAAAAGTGCAGAGTGCCGTAGATTAAAGCAACCATCATGAAAATCATGTCTGATTACAATATTATAATCACCGGTTTCGCCATCATGCTCAGCATTGTCATCTTTGTACGTTCAATGCAGCTGCGCAGGCGGATCAGAGTACAGTCAAAACTCATCGAAATCCAGAACAAAAGTCTTGAAACCATCCAGAAAAAACTTGAAGGCAGTGCCGAAGTCACCGCCCACGAACAGAATTTCCTCAAAGACCTGAAACAGGCCAGTGTCACAACTGAACTTCAGAAACCAAGGAGCTCTTTTCTTGCAGACGGCAGGCCGGTACGCTGTCCGGAAAGGTACAAATACCTCAAAAGCATGTTTGGTGCAGGCATGGAGATTGAGGAAATGGAGATCGCCCTTGGAATGTCACGACACGAAATTGATCAGATACAAAAGCTCTCCAGCCTCTGCAGCGCTGAAGAACGGGCCGCCTTGCACACCAGCTCTCCACTGCAGCAGTGACAACGAACAATCTTTTTCTAAAGAAACACTGACAAATTACCGATTAGATAAGAGAAAACAATAAGGAAGCAAACAACTCAACCCTGCTGAAATATTATGGTATCAGGAAAGTACAGTGCCCTTGCCGGTGCAATATCCCGGGAACAACGACTGGCAAACATATCAACCAATCTGGCAAACATTAATACCGTTGGCTATAAAAAATCAAGAATGAGCTTTGAGTCCCTGCTGCGTGGTGAACAACAGACCACCACCGCCAAAGGAATCAACTTCAGCAGAGTCCGTGAGAATTTCACTGAATTCACCGAAGGTGTTATCAAAGATACGGCAAATCCACTCGATATTGCCATACACAAAGACGGCTTTTTTAAAGTGCAGACCCCGGATGGAGTCAGATACACAAGGAGGGGCGACTTTCATGTCGGCCAGGATGGCACCCTGCTCACCGGCAACGACGTGCCGGTACTGGACGACGGAAACACTCCCATCAACATACCTGACTCCGATACCTCGAAAATATCAGTGAACAGCCTCGGAGAAATATCCATTCTCTCCATGGAAGGTACCCGTGAAGTAGTCGGAACCATAGCGGTTTACACCATCAACGACACAAAACTCCTCAAACGGGAATCCGACACCCTCTTTTCCCTCCGGCAGGGCGGACAGGAGACCATTAACCCCGAACCTCAGCTCAGTGTCGGGAGCCTGGAGATGTCCAATGTCAACATGACAGAGGAAATGGCGCTGATGATGGAGAGTATGAGAACATTTGAAAGCTATCAGAAGGTCATCAAGTCCTACTCTGCACTTGGTCAGAAGCAGGACGAACTCGGAACAATAGGCTAACCCGTACCCAGCATCAAAGGAATATCATGATACGATCACTCTGGACCGGCACCACCGGTATGAATGCACAGCAGTTGAGTCTCGACGTAATTGCCAATAATCTGGCCAACTCATCAACCACCGGATTCAAAAAAAGCAGGGCCGACTTTCAGGATCTCATGTATCAGATCATGAAGGTGCCCGGCTCACAGACATCTGTGGACACCGAAGCACCCACAGGCATCCAGGTTGGACTTGGAGTCCGTACCGCGGCAGTTCAGAAAGTATTCACCGAAGGGGACCTTATTCAGACCGAGAACGAACTGGATGTAGCCATTGAAGGCTCCGGTTTTTTTCAGGTGGAACTCCCCAACGGTGAGACCGCCTTTACCAGATCAGGTGCCTTTAAGCGAGACAGTGACGGAAGACTCACCACCTCAGATGGATATCCCATTACACCGGGTATAACAATTCCCGACGGTTCCCGTCAGATAACAATCAGTGAAACCGGTGTGGTAAGTGCCCTGATTGGAGATGACACCACAAGCACGGAGATCGGCACCTTTGAAACCGTGACGTTTACCAATAACGGCGGACTCCTTTCCGTTGGAAGAAATCTTTTCAGAGATACCGATGCTTCAGGGACACCGCAGGCAGGAACACCTGGTGATGATGGCTACGGTCTCCTTCTTCAAAGTTTCCTTGAGGGATCAAATGTAAATATTGTTGAAGAAATGACCAATATGATCACCACCCAGCGGGCCTATGAGATCAACTCGAAAACAATACAGACATCAGATGAAATGATGCAGACCACCAACAACATGGTGTAAAATATGGCTAAATTGTTTCTTTTACTGGCAGCATTTCTCCTGGCGCTTCCCGGCACGGCTTCAGCACTTACGGTCCGTTTTGTTCCGGTTGCTGAAATAAGCGATGCCACCATAACCCTCGGTGATGTCGTCAACTTCGATGAAGAGACACCCCTCTCTGCTGCCCTTGGGAGTAAACATCTGGCCCCTGCCCCAAAACCCGGTCAGAGCGTGACGTTACAATCCGTTCTTCTCAAAAACAAAATTCTGAATAATTTTCCGGTCACCGGGGCCATTGAGTGGACGGGATCAGAAAAAGTTGTGGTCAACCGTACCGGTATAAGCATAGAGGCCGAAGATATCCAGCTGGCCATCGATGATTATCTCCAGAAACGAAGCGACAGTCTGCCGGCTGCCGAATATTCATTTGTCCCCAGAGAACTCCCCCTGCCCTTCTTCATTCCAACCGGTGAACTTGAAGTGGAAGTCATTCCTGCAGATCCGAAGGTGATTGGAAGTCGCAGATTTTCCCTTGTCTACAAAGTGGACGGCAAGATCGTCAAAAACATCTCCGTTCGTGGAAAACTCAAGGCCATGGCTCAGGTTGCCATCCTGACACAGAATGTAAAACGAGGTGAAATCCTTCATCCGGATATGGTTGAGATGAAGACAAAAGATCTCTCAAGGTTGAGAACTCCGTGTACAAATCTCCGTGAGGTTCTTGGCAAAAGACTCACCAGAAGTCTTCGTACAGGGTCGGTACTGGACATGAGTTCCATTGATTTTCCGCCACTCATTGTCAAGGGTCAGCTCGTGAAAATTCTCATCAACCAGAACGGAATGCACCTCACTGCCACAGGAATTGCCTCAATGAACGGCAAACAGGATCAGATCATCCGCGTTATGAACAGCGGTTCCCGGAAAATTATCCTCTGTCGAGTCGCAGCCCCAGGAATTGTGGAGGTTCAAATCTAATATGAAAACCCTATATCTTCTTCTCTCACTTCTCATCCTGCTCAGCTCATGCGCCCGACCTGAAAACACGGTTGTTGAAATCCCTGAGCCCCTTG
>Ga0256834_1001108_pt1 | contig 18724 bp, 11 predicted proteins | sample 4281140metaG_FD_190536 | JGI IMG/M metagenome (GOLD analysis project Ga0256834, IMG submission 190536) | Hydrothermal vent microbial communities from East Pacific Rise, Pacific Ocean - 4281-140 | ecosystem: Environmental > Aquatic > Marine > Hydrothermal vents | place: Pacific Ocean: East...
TAAGATATTTTCAATATTCTTAAAAATGATTGTAGCCCTTGATCTGGAAACCACAGGACTTGATAAAGAAGTAGATGCTATCATAGAAGTAGCACTTATAAAGATAGATACAAAAACTTTCAAAGTTCTTGATACATATAATACTTTTGTAAATCCAGAGAGAGATATACCAGAACTCATCTCAAATATTACAAGTATCTCTCAAGATGATGTTGAAGGGGCTCCTGTATTTTCACATGTTCAACAAGAAATAGTGGACTTTATAGGAGATGCTCCTATATTGGGACACAACACTCAATTTGATAGAGGATTTTTGTTGAGTCACGGTGTTCCTATCGAGAAAAACCTTGTTCTTGATACATTTTTTCTTGCAAATTTCTTACTTCAAGACCTAAAATCTCTCAACCTAGGGTTTATATCTTCTTACTTTGGTATAAACATCACTTCAGAGCATAGGGCTATATACGACACAGAAGCAACAGTTGAAGTATATAAGAGATTGATATCTTTACTTCAAGAACTAGATGATCAGAAAAAAGAAATTTTCAGATACATTACAGATAGATCACAAGATACTCAATGAATATTTTATAGAGAAAACTATCTCGAAAAAGTAAACAAACTCGACGACCAAGAGCTAATAAAGTCTATATTGTCTACTATAAAAAAACAACATAAACCTCATAAAATAGAGCAAAATTACAGTGAAGAAAGTGTGGATATAGACAAGATATTTTCAGAATTTAAAAACTTTGAAATTCGTGAAAATCAGAAAAAGATGGCAAAAATTACATATGAAACACTAAAGGAAGGAAAGAAATCTATCATTGAGGCTCCTACGGGAGTTGGAAAAACATTTGCTTATCTGATACCTTCAATTTTATTTTCTACTCAGGTTTGAGAGCAGGTGTTTATTTCTACAAGCACCAAAACACTTCAAGATCAAATCTTCTTCAAAGATTTAGAATTTCTTGCTCAAAATATAGGTATAGATTTTTCTTTTACGAAACTCAAAGGAAAGAAGAACTATATAGGAGTACACTCATTTTTTGAATTTTTAGAACAAGAACAACGTCATGAATGAGTCATGACATGTTTTCTTCTTAAGGTACTTTTTTGGTTACTGGGAACTAAAAGCTGAGAACTCGAAGAGTTAGACTTTTATGGTGAAGAGTATGGATTTTTACATGAAGTAAATGCGAATGATTTTTATACTTTTAGTACAGAAAATACATATGAAGAGTATGAGTTTATACTTAGAGCTCGCAGGAATGCGCGTAAATCTAATATCGTCATTATAAATAACAATATTCTCTTTCAAAATATCTACGGAAGTGGAAATATTCTCGGTAAATGAAAGGTAAAGAATCTGATTCTTGATGAAGCACATAATCTTGAAGACGTTATCACTCAGTCTCTTAAAAAGAGTTTTTCGCTGGTTTGACTGGAGAAAGTTTTTGGTGAACTTGAAAAGAAAGCAAGAAAGGCAGGAGAAAATATGACAGAAGTCTGATATAAAAAAGAGAAGATAGTTTTTGACATTACTACGCTTTTCGAATGTTTTTACTCTTATATTCACACAAAAGTGTCATCAGATTCTCGATATAAAAATGTTTTGATTAAAACGGAGTTTTTTTCCACATATTCGGACTCTATTATCCTCAGTTCCAAGGTTCAAGACACACTTGACGATATACTGGATTACCTCAAGAATTTACCTGAAAAAAAACAAATTCTTTTTGGAAGGGAAGTTTCGTATTTCGAACAAGTTCAAGAGGTGCTTGCTAATATATTTTCTGGAGAAGAAAAATTTAAAGAAATTATTCCTATAGCCTCACATTCTGATAGATATGGAGTTATTCTTGAATACACCCTTTTGAGTCCTGGAAAATTTCTAAAACAGTCTCTTTGGGATACTCTAGATACAGCAGTACTTACAAGTGCAACACTACAGATAGAAGGAAAGTTTGACTACATCAAGAACATGCTTTCTCTTGAGGATTTTGACTTTTATGAATTGGAGACAGATTTTGATTATGTAAAACAGTCACTCCTATTTATTCCAAGTGACTTAGGAAGTATTAAAAACAATTCGTCACAGATCTTTGAATTTTTTAGAGAACTTTTCCCTCTAATTTGAGGAAGAGCCTTGGTACTTTTTACTTCATTTTTCATGATACAGGAATGTTATGTTGCACTTAATAATCACCTAAAAAATAAAGGAATACATCTTCTAGCTCAGTCAGTATCATGAGGAAAACAGAAACAGCTTACTTTTTTTCAAGAGAACGCAAAAAACAGTATTCTTGTGGGAACGGATACCTTTTGGGAAGGGATAGATTTAAAAGGAGATGACCTGAAGTATCTAATTATCCATAAGGTTCCGTTTATGGTTCCTTCTGATCCTATTTTTCAAGCAAGGAGTACTCTCTTTAAAGATTCTTTTGCTGAGTACTCTATACCTAAATCGATTCTCAAGCTCAAACAATGATTCGGTCGTCTTATACGTACTAAAACAGACTCAGGAGTGGTAATATTTCTCGATGATAGAATATTCTCCACTCGTTGGGGAGAGAGGTTCTATGCTGCTTTTCCTACTGAAATAAAGATAAAAATATCCCCATATAAAAGTCTCCTTTCCGTTATAAAGAAATAATCTGCTGCATTTTTATAGCTTTTGTAAAGTTCCTTTTTTTGAAAATAGAACATATTTATGATACCATTAAGAGGTATTTCTAAATAAAAACATAATCATTATGTGAAAAGACACTATTAATCCAGATCAAGAACTGGGAAATGAAAACATATTTGAAGACTTTGCTACTGATGAATGATTAGGGAAGGAAGTTGAGTCAATGGAAAAAGACCAAAAAAAAGATACTTTTTTCTATATGAATATAGCTTTAAGTACACTAAAAGTATCAAATACGCTTCTGTTTCTTGGAATATGAATGGTACTCATCTATATGTATATTCAGAATGAGACTTCTCCAAGAAAATATAGTTTATTTACTCCTGTTTGTTCCCTATTTTTATGAGAAGTAGGAAAGGATATAAATACCTGCTATTCTCTCTGATATTACTCAAAAGACGTTGGAAAGAGGTTAGAAAATGAAAAAAAGAAACAAGCACAAGACGTGGCAGCAATTATTGGAGACATATATCTTGTTGATAATTTTATATACTCGGAAGTAGTAAGTTTCCTTATTAATACATCAAAAACAAGCCTTCAACCTATAGAAATACTTTCACACTTTGATGTATTAAAAAACAAATTTGAGCCGATTGATAAGTCAATGATCTCTTGTAAAAATATAACTATACGAGAACCTTGAATTTTGGAGGCTCACTGCGAGGCTTATTCATCAGATTGGAATACAAACATCTCGGAAGTAGAGGAGTGAAGTCTGAGTCGTTCTCAAAAGTGAGGGACATCTATATCTATAGCAAGTTCTTTTATCGATTTTATTGAAAAATCTTCTGATAGCCTCTTTACAATTATAGATAAACAAAAAGTATTTTTGACTACAAATGTTTCAGGGAAAGGAACATATACGAAAAGAACACCTTTTGTCATTAAGCTTAGATATACAAGCTCTCAAGATATAGAATTCTAAAAAAAAATATGAAAAAAATAAATAAAAGAATACAAAGTGCTATCACACAAGGGTTTATATTTAATACCATTATAATAGTCGTTTTATTGGGAGTAATTATAGCATATATAGTTCCTAATATTGTTATGATAGAAGAGGAGAAAAAAGCTCTTAATACAAAGGTAGAAGCATATAAAAGAATACAAAAAGAGTGAATAACACTCAAGGAGTTTAAGAATATTTATGGACAAAAAAAAGAAAAGAAAGATGCATATATAGTAAATTTATTAAGAAATATAGACAAAGAATTGTATGAAAATAATCTAAAAAATACTACTAATAAAAGTTATAGTGAATTTTTACTAGAGAGAAAAGAATACATTTTTGAGAAAAAAGAAAACGAAAATTTTAGAAAGATGGAAAAAAAGATAAACACCATTTTACCTTCTTATACTGATACTTCAAGGACAGAAGGAACTCTTTCGGATTATAAGTTTACAAACTTCATAGAGACCCTTCTTTTTACTTTTAATTTGGAAACACAAGATAGTATAGGCGTGGGAACAATATCAACAATATCGGAGGAAGATACAAACCTCCTTACAAGCAAGAGTAGTATATTTTATATCCCTTTACATTTGAAACTCATAGGAAAAAAGGCAGACATTCTTGATTTTATTCATTACATAGAAAATGTAGGATCCATCTCTATAGAAAAAAAAGAGCTCATAGTATATTCTGATAATTCTATTAAAAAGGTCATAGAAGGGGAAAAATATTTTCGAGGATATAATATATACGAAAATCAAATTACAGATATAGAAAGCATTACTATGCCTCAGTACATTGATACTTCAGCAGAACCGACAAACGGAGAAAGTCTTATCAATTTTGTGAAAAAAAGCCAAGGAAGAGACAAATTTACTATTGAGATAAATATGAGATTTTATGTTTCTGGTATTCCAGATTATAAAGTAGAAAAATTTATATCAGAAGTAATAAAAACACATAGTACACTGAAGAAAGATATACAATCCACCTCAGCAAAGATAAAGAAACGTAATCAAAAAGCAACATCCTCAGATGTACTCTTTTCTATTAGTACAATAGACTCTCTTCTTCATATTGTTATTTCTATGGAAGAGGAGGTGAAGAGTTTAAAAAATGAATTCTTCAAAAATAAATCAAAAATAGAAGAAGTATATAAGAAGTCTTACGAGATAGATAATAAGCTTAGTAAGATTCAAAAGGCTTTGAATGAAAGTAAAAATATTATTGAAATAAACTAATATGGACGCAAAAACAGTTATAGCAAAACTTAAAGACCTTGTATACAAATGAGACAATATTCAAGAGATATGTGATCTCATGATACTAGGGGCTGTTCTTTTGGATTCCTCAGATATTCATGTAGAGCCTCTTAGTTCTTATGTAAGACTCAGATATAGAACAGATGGAGAATTAAAGGAGATATTAGAGTATCAGTCCTTTATTCACCAAGGAGTTATTGCGAGATTCAAAATACTCTCAGATCTTAAGATTGATGAATCACGTGTTCCACAGGATGGACGTATTAGTAAAACAATAGATGGAAAACCTCTTGACCTCAGAGTTTCCACTCTTCCTACAGTCCATGGTGAGAAAATAGTTATGAGAATAGTTGATAAAAGTAAGAAAATTCCAGAACTTTCCCAGCTGGGTATAGAAGGGAAAAATCTTGAACTTATTAAAAAAGCTATAGCTCTTCCCAATGGAGTCATACTCACAAGTGGTCCTACAGGTTCAGGAAAGTCCACAACGCTTTATTCGATTCTTACTATACTCAATGCAGTAAATGTTAATATAATGACCCTAGAAGATCCTGTGGAGAATCAGGTTGACGGAGTAAGTCAGAGTCAAGTAAAACCAGCTATAGGATATACTTTTGCCTATGGGCTAAGAACGGCATTGAGACAAGATCCTGATATTATTATGGTATGAGAAATGCGTGATAAAGAAACCGTTGATATAGCGATAGAAGCATCTTTGACAGGGCATTTAGTTTTGTCTACTATCCATACAAATAATGCGTCAGAGACTATAACAAGGATACTAAATATGGGAGTTCAGCCTTTTCTTATTCCTGCTTCCCTGAATCTCGTTATAGCGCAAAGATTGATTAAGAAACTCTGTCCACATTGTAAACAACCAATGAGTATGTCAGATATAGACGAGAAGACGCTCAAAAATATAAAATACTCTCTCTCTATTACTCCTAAGAAAGAGTTAGAACAAAGAGTAGGGAGTTTTCTTAAAAAACCGGTATTTTACAAAGCTGTTGGATGTGATAAGTGTGATGATTCTGGTTATAAGTGAAGACTTGGGCTCTATGAAATGCTAGAGATAAGCCCATGAGTAAAAGATATGATTCTTCAAGGAGCTTCAGCTTTCAATATTAATAGACAAGCTGTAAAAGATGGTATGATATCTCTCGAACAAGATGGTGTCATGAAAGCTCTTTCTGGGCTTACGAGTCTTGAGGAAGTGTATCGTGTTTCAAAAACGCAAAATGAAGACTAATTTATAGATATAAAAACGTAAAATGTCAGATCTAATTATACTTGATGAACAGAAAGAGGAGGGGCCTAAAAAATGATCTTTATCAGACGATCAAATTCATAGCGAGGTATGAGAGCAAGAAACTCAAGAGTCTCTTATGGATAAAATAAATAATCTCCTTCTCAAGTTTCAACATATAAATATAAAAGAAAAGATAATATTTTACAGATTATTGTCTACAATGCTTAATGCGGGTATGCCTTTAATAAAAGGAATAGGGGTTCTTGGGAAGCAAGAAAAGAATCCAGTCTTCAAAAAAATGCTCGACAAATTTGTCTATGAACTCAAGGAGTGAAGAACCCTCTCAGAGTGTATGGAACTCTACCTTAGCTCTTTCCCTGATGCAGAAGTATGAGTAGTGAAAGCCGGTGAAAAAACTTGAAAACTCAACGAGGTACTTACGGGCTTAGCTGATCAGGTTGAGAAGGTTTCCTCTATTTCAGGAAAGCTTAAATCAGCTCTTATGTACCCAGCAATGATTATGGTGGTAGTTTTTGGAGTCATATTCGTTATGATGACTATGGTTGTGCCAAAGCTCTTAGATATATTTGATGATAAGACTAGTCTTCCACCTTCGACGCAGACACTCATATTTATATCAGATTTTTTTAGTAATTACTGGTATTTGATAATTATCTTCTTTTTTCTCTCTACTGTAGGAGTGAATTTTTGGAAAAAGACGCCTACAGGAAAATATAATTTTGATAGAATAATTCTCCATCTCCCTATCTTTTGAATGGTGGTTAAAAAGGTTACTCTTTCAAAATTCTCGAGAGTATTCTCTGGCCTTCTTTCTTCTGGAGTTTCTGTTGTAGAGTCACTGAGAATAGTTGCAGACGCAGTTGGAAATGAAGTATATAGACAGAGGATACTCCTTTTACTTGAGGATGTGAAACAAGGTATTAAAATTGCAGACTCACTTGAGTGAGATAAGCTTTTCCCTGATATAATGATACAAATGATACAGGTTTGAGAACAAGCAGCAAAGCTAGATCAAACAATTATAAAAGTGGCTGATTTTTATGATGAACAGGTTGATAATACAGTAAGCTCTCTTAATAAGCTTTTAGAACCTTTTATTATAGTATTTCTTGCAGTAGTGGTGGGGTTTATAGCTATAGCTATAATGCAGCCTATTATGAACCTTGCAGATACTGTCGCGAATAAGTAAAATAGCTAAAAAACAAAAAATACCTTCTATATGATAGAAGGTATTTTTTGTTTTTTAGCTATGTGAAGATTATATGTTTTATGTGAAGAATAGGTGAAAAGGAGTTCCCTATGTTTGACTCAGGGTATATTAATGGTAATATAACCAACGTTATATTTGGTCTTTAACATGACTCGAATTTTTGAAGTACTTAAAACTATATGTATGTAGTTGTAGTTAGGACTCTGGGAGAGAATGATTTTAATGTATAGATAATATACTATATGATTTTTCCCTCCCAGAGTTGTGCGCAATTAAACAACTATGGGTTAAGGCTTTAACCGCGTTCATTGTGTGTTCTTTTATTTTATTTGTTAACTCGTATAAATATGAGTAACTTGTTCAAAAAAGTTACTTCAGCTGTTGCTGGTCTTGCTATAGTCTTTTCTATAGTTAGTCCTATCGCTGGAGTAAGCGCTGCATTCACATCTGTTGAAGCAGCAAATAAGCTCGCTACACTTGGAGTGATCGTTGACCAATCTAGTAATCCTGCGGATTACAGACTTGGAGACACACTTACAAGAAGAGAGCATGTAAAAGTAGCTATGAATTTAGCTTCTTGTCAAGCCGTAAGCGTTGTAGACGCTTGTAACGGAGATTTTTCAGATATGGATTCTTCAGATTGGGGATGTAAATATGCTGAATCAGCGTTATCTAACGGATATATTTCCGCTAACGCTACTTTTAATCCTGGTAGAGACGTTTCTAAAGCAGAAGCTTTAAAAATGATCATGAACGCTACTGGTGTTGAAAAAGGAACTAATGCTATGTGGGAAGCTGCTTACGTAGAAGGAGCTGTTTCTGCTGGTCTTGTTTCTGCTTCATTCTCAGACTACACTGCTGCTGCAAGTAGAGGTTGGATTTTCCAAGCTGCTGCTGAAGCTGCTGAATTATGTGGAGCTGAAGAAGAAGATGATGATCTTCTAGGAGGTCTTCTTGATGGTCTTGATGACGAAGAAGATGATACTACTGGAGGTGATGATACTACTGGAGGTGATGATGTAGTTGTTTCTGGAGATGATGTACTTACAGTATCACTCTCTGCTACAACTCCTGATTCTGCTACTATTCCTGCTGGTGTAAATGGTTTCCCTGTTGCAAGGTTTGACTTTACAGCTGGAAGCTCTGATGTTACTGTTTCACAGGTTAATATTAAAAGAAGAGGTCTTTCTGATAAAGACACACTTACTTCACTTGCTGTATTTACAGACGAAGGAAGAGCTTCTAATAATAAAAATGATAACCAAGAAAATAATACAGAAGCACAGATCAACCTTTCTAGTGGAGGGGTTGTAGTAAAAGCTGGAGAAACAAAAACTATTACAGTAGTTGTTGATGTAAATGATACAGAAACAGTTCCTCTAAGAGATGCTGATAGTGCTTCAGCTGCAAATGACGAGTTTGCACTTGAAATAACAAGTGTACAAGCTTCTTCAACAGTTGCAGACATCAGTAATGTTATGGCTAATACTATGAGAGTTGGTTCTGTAGATGCTCCTATACTTGTATTTGATACAAATGGAAGTGTTTCAGATCCAGAACTTGGTGAAACTGCTGCTGATATATTTGAATTTAAAATTAAAGGTGACAATGACGAAGACGTTATTGTAAAATCACTTACTTTTGAAGGTTCAAACGATGCAGAAGATGACCTTATGAACTTCGAACTTTACTTTGGTAATGATCTCGTAGCTTCTACTCAATACATGAATAATGATTTCCTTACATTTGATCTTGGAGATGGTATAACTATCAGAGAAGATAAAAATGAAGATTTCACTGTAAAAGCTGATATCGTAGAAGGTGCAGGAGATACTATAGGATTTAGAGTTGATGAAGCTCTTGATATAACTGCTGAATCGACTAAATTTGGTTACGGTGCTGCTGTTGATATAGCAACAAATAGTACAAATGTAAATAACGCATTTGGTACTCTTACTATTAAAGCTGGAGAACTTACTCTTGTGGAAATAGATGCAGAATTTGACGAAATCAGAGAAGACAAAGATAATGTTGTTCTCGGAAAAGTTAAAATTACTAATGTAGCAGGTCAAAATCTTGAACTTCAAGAATTTGGTGTAAGAATTCAAGCTACTGCCGGTACTACTGGATTTACAAAAGTTACTGAGTTTTTCTCAGATATAGAACTTTATAGTGAGGATAATGGTTCTTCATACGAACTTACTCTTAATGGAGCTGATGATCTTGATGCTGTTTTCTCTGAAAATAGTATTGACGTAATCCTTCCACAAGGAACAACTACGTGGTCTATTAGAGTTGATACAAATAATAATATATTAAACTTTGATACAGCTAAGTTTGACCTCTCATTTGCTACTGGAAATATTAGTGCTGTAAATGGTGGGTTCTATGTTGAAGAAACAGAAGACGACCAAGCAGTTACAGATATTACTCCTTCTACTGTTTCATTCAACTCTGTTGATGGTTCAGAATCAGGAGCTAAGGTAAGTATTTATCCACTTTCTTCTAACTTTGATGTTGTAAGAGGTGCTGATGATGTTGTAGCTCTTCAGTTTACTATAGAAGCTGATAAATCTAGTGATATAACTCTTGATGAAGTTAAAGTTCTACTTACTGATACAAGTGCTGATACATTTGCTTCAAATCAAGAAATCTCAGATGTAAAACTTTATCAAGGTTCTGTTTCTCCTTCTAATCTTCTTGATCAAGAATCAGGTTCGAATATAGGTGCAACAGGTCTTGTAACATTTGATAGCTTTGGAGATCTCGCTATAGCTGCAAATGCTACGGAAACTTTCGTAGTAACTATTTCAGTTGTAGATGGAGCAGATGCTGTTACTAACAGTGATTATACACTTTCAGTAACTTCAGTTAGTCTTGAAGATGATGAAAATGATGATGTTACTGCTACTGGAGGACTTCCTCTTGCTTCTGCAAGAAATGTTGTTGTAAATAACTCTGGTAAAATCGTTACTCTTGCTCTTGACCTTGCAAACGAAGACAATGAATTTGATAAACTTGCTCTTGCAGGTGCTTCAGAAATCATAGGTTCTTGGGATGTAAGAGCTGACAACGAAGAAGTTGATGTAGAAACAGTTACATTCACTCTTTCAGGAGTTACAGGAACACTTAAGAACTCTGTTATAAGTGCTTCACTTCTTCTTGATGGAGTAGTTGTAGAAACAAACGACAACTCAGACATTAGTAATGTTGGTGCTGTAGGAACTATTACATTTACAGACCTTACAGATCTTATTATTCCTGAAACTACAACAGAACTTGCTCTTCAACTCAATACTGCTAATATCGGTAAAGATTTTGTAGGTGCTGTTCAAACAAATCTTCAAGTTACTGATGTAGTACTTGCTGATGCTAAAGGAGCATCATCTAATAAAGATCTTGATGCTGACGGTCCTGATAATGTTGCAGGAAATGCTGATGATGAAGTCGTAGATTTCAGTATCGTAAATCCAGCTACTTCTAAAAATCTTGATATAGTAACAGCTGTTGTTACTCCAAGTGTTGCTACTTCTTTTGGAACTGACGATCAAACTGCTGAACTTAGGCTCGTAGTTGATGGTGGTGACAATACTAGTGTTAGTGGTGATTCTGTACAGGCTGAGCTTACTCAACTTAAGATTGACGTATCTTCACTTTCTGGAACAGGTACTATCTCTGTATTTAACGGAAATGGTGACAACATCACTACAGGTGGATCAATAAATGTACTTGCTGCTGGAACTATTACAGTAGGAGTTACATCAGATTCTATCGGTAATGATAATGAACTATACAGAATTGAAACTACTGCTGAAGGTATATTCAGACTTGCTAAAGATGGTGTAAGATACTCTATTAATGGAGTCGGAGCTAACTTTACTAAACTTGAAAATACTCTTGAAATGGGACAATATGCTAATTCTAACTAATTAGGTATAATCTTATACTCTTGATAACTTCGGTTTAGAGTTTCTTAAAAAATCCCCTTTCTTCCTTTTTTGGAAGAGGGGGATTTTTTGTTGTCTTGATTTTTTCTCAGGACGACTATACTATTGTAGATATTTCTTAAACCTCTTTTATATGAAGCTTACTTTTTCTTCTTTTCTATTTGCTATAGTTCTACTTCTTACCTCATGCTCCCCATCATTTGAATTGAACTCAGAATCACTTATGCAAACCTATGAGCAAGAAGATAGGAGTCTTAATCTCAGTGATAAGGGGATATCTTGATTTATAAATATGAATGGACTTGTAAAAGATACAGAGATAGTAAATATATATCTTTCAAACAACGAGATAGAGGTACTGAATATATCTCAGTATACAGACCTTTGAAGACTGGTTATAGATCATAATAAGATACGTTTCTTTGGAGATATTAAATACCCAAAACAGGTACGACATCTTGACCTCTCTTACAATAGTTTAGAAAGCTTGGAAGGGATAGAAAACCTTATGGAGCTGAAGACATTAAATGTTTCTTATAATAAACTGGAAGATGAGGATTTTAAAATACTATCGCAACTTCCTAAACTAAAACTGGTTGTTTTAGAAGGGAATGATGTAAGCGAGGAGTTCAAAACTGCTATGAACACGTTTAATGCAATATATCTCAAGACTATTAAAAAATAAAGAAACAAAAAAATATCCTCCAAATCTGGAGGATATTTTTTTGTTTTATAGAGACAACTATTTCTTTATCTCCATAAGCTCTATATCAAATATAAGCGTCTTTCCTGCAAGCTCATGATTGAGGTCAAGAGTGATATTTTCTTCATCAGCTTCAACGATTACGAGGTTTCCAAACTGAGTAGGAATCTTCTCTCAAACTTCAAGTTTAAATCCAGCTGTTTCGAAACTTGCGAGATCAGCTCTTGGAGTTATTTTCTTTTTTGTTTCGTCATATTCTCCATACGCTTCTTTTGGAGCAAGTGTCAGAGTCTTTTTATCACCTACTTTCATATCGATAACTCCAGCATCAAATCCTGCTATCATCTGTCCAGCTCCAGCTGTAAATTCAAGAGGATCTCCTCTATCAAGGCTACTATCAAACTTTGTTCCATCTTCGAGTGTTCCTGTATAGTGGATAGCTATTTTATCACCTTTTTTTACCATGAGTTCTTTTGTATTAGATTCTAAAGTATCTTGTTTTGTTCCAGGAGTTTTCTCCTGAATTTGAGGTTTTTCCTCAAGGACTGTAACTTCTTCTTTTTGAGTACAACTTGTAAAAGTGAGAGCACACAGAAGGAGAACACACAGGCTTATCTTTTTAGTCATAAATGATATGAATTATAAAGTATTTTTGATATGCTTTTTCTTTTTGAGTTTTACTCTAGGATTTGAGATTTTATTCTCTAGCATATCGAGAAGGTATTGTAAGAATATTCTGTCGTTTTCAAAAAGTTTTGTAGGAGCTCTTAGTCTCCCAATAGTCACTACTTCCATCTTCACCTGTTTATCAAGCCTCAGAAAGTCCTTGAGTCTCTCGAGCTCTATACCATCCTGAAAGTCTATTTGGTAGTTTATACCGAGCCTTTTTATAGAGCGAATAGAAAAGCCCTGTGACATAATTCTGAGACGGAGTATTTCAAAGAAATTCAGTGTAGGTTCAGGAATATCTTCATTTACTTTCATAAAATCAGATATGATATTATTGAGTTCCTCCATACTTGAGATACTTTCAACCTCTCGATAGAAATGTATTTTATCACTTTCTGATTGAAAGAAGTCGTCAGATATAGAGGCCGATATCTGTAGATCAATGGTTGTGTCTCCTTTGATTTTTTTTGCTTTTCCCGATGTTTCTTTGAGTTCTTGTATCTTTTCTTCGAGCATTTTGAGAAAGAGATTGATTCCTATTTCTTGTACTTGTCCACTTTGTCGTATACCGAGTATATCCCCAGAACCACGTATTTCTAGGTCTTTCATCGCGAGTTCAAAACCTGCTCAGAGGTAACTATAGTTGACAACTGTTTGAAGTCTCTTGGCACTTTCATTGGAGAGATATTCTTTTTTATAGAGGAGATAACAGTATCATTTTTTGTCGCTTCTCCCGACCCTTCCTCTGAGCTGATGAAGCTGTGAGATTCCAAAACTCTGACATTCATTTATAAAGATAGTATTTACATTGGAAAAATCGATACCGTTCTCTATAACAGTTGTCGACAGTAGAATGTCATACTTCTTATGTTTAAAGGCAAGGATCCTCTTCTCAAGTTCGTCTCATGGAAGTTGTCAGTGCGTAATGATTATCTTCTTCGTAGGGAAGAGTTTCTCAAGATTTTTCTTGTATACTTCTATATTCATCACTCTATTGTGGACAAAAAATACCTGTCATCATCTGGAGAATTCTTTTTTTCCAGCATCAAGTATCACTTTTTCTTCATATGGAGAGATATATGTTTCTATGTTTTGTCTTCCTGCTGGGGGAGTTTTGATGATAGATATATCACGTATTCCAGAGAGTGCGAGATTGAGACTACGAGGGATAGGAGTAGCTGACATAGAGAGTACATCAATACTTGATTTTATAACCTTTATCTTCTCCTTGTCGGTGACCCCGAACTTGTGTTCCTCGTCGATAACAATGAGCCCCAAGTCTCGAAATACTATATTTTTTCCTAAAAGCCTATGAGTTCCGATTACAAGGTCTATAGAACCCTCTTTGAGTTTTTTGAGTATTTGAGTGACGTTTTTTTGTGATTCCATACGTGTCAGTACAGCGATACGAACTCACATATCCGTAAATCTCTCAATGGCTTTTTCATAGTGTTCATATGCAAGAACTACGAGAGGAACAATGAGTCCTACTTGCTTTTTATTAGTAATGGCATTGTAGATGGCATTGAACGCTATTTCTGTTTTTCAGAAACCAACATCCCCTACAAGGAGCCTGTCCATAGTTGTTTTTTTCTCCATATCTCAGAGTATTTCCTCTATAGCTGTTTCCTGACAATGGGTGTAGCTATAAGGAAAGCTTTCCTGAAAGAGGGTTAGTTTCTCTATATTTTGCACAAACGCGCTCCCTTCTCTGAGTTTTCTTTCTGCAAACGTACTGAGAAGTTCTTCAGCTATTTCTCTGATATCTTCTCTAATTTTTGCCATCTTTTTTTCCCAAGCCTTTCCTGAAAGAGGAGTCAAAGAGGGATTTTCCTTCCCTATATATTTAGATATACGAGACACTTCTGTGATAGGAATAAAAAGTTTGTCATTTTCTTTATAATGAAGTTCAACATATTCTTTTTCTACCTCACCAAGTTTCTTTTTGACGATTTCATGAAACACTCATACTCCATGATCTATATGAATAACATAATCTCCTTTTTTGATTTTCAGTAAGAGATCTATTTCTTCAGAGAGTTTTTTGCTGACACGCTTTTTTATAAATACCTTAGCTATAACATTGTCACAGATTATTTGTAGTCATTTTTTGCTTGAATGAGAAGAGTTTTGCACAAAACTTCCAAGTATATGAGTGTGAACTTCTTTGACATGAATATGGTGTATCTCATTGTACTTGAGGAAATCTTCTATGAGTTTTATATTTTTAGTATATATGTAGGTTTCCTTTGAAGTATCCAAGAGAGTCTTCTGAAAAATATCGAGTGTCTCTATTTTTAGCGACTCAATCTCTAGGTTTTGTAAGCCTCTCTTCTTGTCTCAGATAATGTCAAAAGAGACAGGGTTCATAAACTTCTGAACGATGTTTTTGTATGATTTGCAGAACTCTATCATATCAAAAACACAAAGAGTGTTTACTTCTCTCAAAACTTCTTCGAGTGTTATTATAGAATCGTCCCCAAAAAGAGAATTGTTTGACGAGAGAGTAAGCTCTTTTTTTTCTTCTTTTAAAAGGACTTCTTCCCCATAAATAGTTTCACGGACAATACTCTCTATATCCTCTCCCCAGTAACTCAGAGTGTAGTGATAAAAACCAGAAAAGTCATATATATGAAGGATGTCTCCTTGCCTTTTGTAGCTTCATTTCTTCCCATATTCTTGAAAACGATACCCTATATTGTTCAATTCTTCGATATCTTTGTATATACCATTCCCGGCACCAAGTTCTATATGAAGAACTTTTTCTACAGGAAAAATAGTATCCTCAAGGCAACTACTCTCTATACAGTAAATTCCGGGAGTTCTATTTTGCAAATGTGTGAGCTCATAGTTCTTCTGGATAAAGAAGAAAGGAACCTTGAAATATTCACAAAGTTTCTGGTACTTTTTCATAGCATACGTATCCTCTGTTACAAGAACAATAGTATCATAATGCTTGAGATTCTTTTGTAACAATAAAAAACGAGAAAAGAAGTTTCCTGTTTTTGTGTAACTCGTATGAGGGGTAAGTCTTATCGAAAGAGGATTCATAGTGTGTATAATATAGCTTTTATGCTTAAAAAGGAAAGATACATATTCTACTAATCTACGAAAAACTCAACCAATCAGAGATTGGGATTCAAACAGTTTCTCAATTATAAAATATGCATCTTTCCTTTTCTCAAGATGAGAAAACTAAAAAGAAGTATAAAAAGAACTTTGGAAAATACAATTTCATTTTTATTTCAATACTATTATACTATAGCGTAGTATTATATAGTCTACAAAAAACTATGAACCTCTTTCTCAATGCCGTTTCTTCCAATGGAAAAATCATACTATTTGACAATAATCGACAGATTGTTTGAGAGAAAGAAGTATCTGTACTACTCAACGAAAGCTCAAAACTCATAGACATAGTAGACATGTTTTTGTCATCAATGAATACAAAAATCAAAGATATAGAGAACATAGTAGTAGTTCATGGACCGGGAAGTTTTACAGGGATACGCACGATAGTACTTCTGGTAAACACACTGAGTTTTATATACCCCAAGCTTCACTTAACCCCGTTAAGTTTTTTTGATATGTATAAAAACTATCCTATTTGCAAAACAAGCTCTAAAAGGGATTTGTTTGTAAAATACTCAAAGAGTGCTATAATTGAAGTAGTAAAAAATGAAGAACTCGAGTCTAAGTATAAGTGAAAAGATGTTTATGGGGATATCTCTCTCCCAAAAATACAGTGCCACCAAGATATAGATTATAAGGGCATCATAGAAACACTAAAATTTAGACAAGAAAAAAAGATAGAAACTCTCTATATAAAAAAACCAAATATATCTTAAAAATAATACGATATGATACAACTCAAAAATCTCAGATCAGATGAAAAGGTTCAGTTTGTTATTCGTAGACACTGGATAGTATTTTTGCTGGTTGGCCTGTATGGAGGGATAGGGATATTTATCTCACTTTTTCTCTTTGCTGCGTTTGGTATACAGTCCTGGGTAATACTTCTCAATATCATCTTTTGGATGTTTTACTCACTTTTTCTTTATATAGAATGGCTCAATCATGAGCTTGACCTCTTTGTTATTACTAACAACAGAGTCATATGTGTCGAGCAAAAATCATTTCTTAATAGAACGGTAGGAGAGTGCAATCTTGGACAAGTACAAGAAGTGACTTCGGAAACCAAGGGATTCTTTTCAAATATCTTTAACTATGGTTCAATTTTAATAAAAACAGCGGGTAATACTACAAATTTTGACATGACATTTGCTCCAGAACCATTAGGGAGATCTAGAAGTATACTCAATATTGTTGACCACTATAGAGATGCTCATAGCTTTGTAAACAAAAATGCAGCAGCAAAACCTGTCCAGGAAAAAAAGTAATAAAACCCAGTTCTCTTTTTGCATAATAATTCTCATACAAAAAACACCTGTCATCGCAGGTGTTTTTTGTATGAGAATTATCTAGTTAAAATGACTCAGACGAAGAAGTCTTTCTTGCTTTGTTTGTGCTGCTATCTTTTTTACATCAGCTTTTCTATAATAATTATAGGTTTTTCTTTTGAGTGAATTAATCATATTTTTGTTTTTATTTGTATGGTAGTATAACGATAACATATATTTGAATACAAGTCTATAAATAGTACTTTACAGTATGCTGATTTGTGTTAAGAAGGAGGTAAGGATACTAAGATTTCTGTCTATAATATTATCTACTACTTGACTTTTACTCTTTTTATTTGACAAATAATCAATTTGTAGTAATATAAGAGTGTAATTTAATAAATAATTTTTTATCTTATGGCAAATTTAGATTTAAAAATAGGAAATGTGAAAGATCAAAATGATTCACTTTTTATTTCACCATTTACTGACCTTGTAGAATGAGCAAAAGACGGGGCAAATGCAGCGCTCAATACTGTTATCCCATCTGTAATTCTTGCTTCTGAAAACACGGCACATACAAGTAGAAATTGGGGAAATCTTCTGAAAGGAGATGCTTGGAAGAAATTTCTAAAATCTTTTCCTTCTATGGCAGCAGATATAGGAACAAAAGCAGTGAGTTTACCTTTTAGGACCATTGAAGGAGCTATGACCTATGTTGTTTCCAACAATGTAGAAAGGGTAGTGAAAGCTACAAAATGAGCTACTACAGGATTTCTAAAAAACTGGATAACAAATAATGGAGAAACAAACTATAAAGTTCTGAAAGGACTAGGAGGATTTATAGGAGGAGCAGGAGATGTTCTTGGATCTATTGCAAAAGCACCTTTTGGATGACTCGAGTGGCTCTCAAAACAACCAAATAAATGGGTTTTCAATCCAGCAGTAGCAAAAACTCAGGGATGGGTAGAGAGTCAAAGAATCTCAGAAAAGAATTTCTTTGGTCCACATATGACCACAACCAGTGATTATAGACCTGGTACAGCAGCGAACGATAATAATATTGAACAGAGTCAGGCAGCGTAATTATATGATATAATCTTTATAAAGACCTAAGTATATTCCTTAGGTCTTTATTTCGAGGTATTTATAAAGAACCACCCAGTTATAAAACTGGGTGGGTATTGCTTTCACGTCAACGAAACTCTAGTTACCGTAGGTGTCGATGAAGGATAAGCTTTCAGGTTCTCCTGGTTGTCATTGTGTCGATATTGTTCATCGCCTTTAGGCAATTTTGAACAGTCATACGACGTTCCCAGTTTCTGAGGGAAGTCATGACTATTAAAAATACAAAGGCAATTCCATAGCTCCAAAGCGTATCTTTGGATATGTATTCATAGATACTTAACTCATCATTAGTGAGTAACGCACCATAGTACATACCCAGTGGGATAGCCAATATTAGAACCGTTACTAATACCATAAATATGGTAGCCCGGACATCTTTATTTATGTCTTGAACACATGCATCAACAGTGTCATACGAGGCACCATCATTGGCAGTTTTTCCGAGAATAACCGCAAATACAATCGCGATTATTAGAAGAATCCCTCCTTCA
>Ga0256834_1001109_pt1 | contig 18716 bp, 18 predicted proteins | sample 4281140metaG_FD_190536 | JGI IMG/M metagenome (GOLD analysis project Ga0256834, IMG submission 190536) | Hydrothermal vent microbial communities from East Pacific Rise, Pacific Ocean - 4281-140 | ecosystem: Environmental > Aquatic > Marine > Hydrothermal vents | place: Pacific Ocean: East...
GGAGCACGCCATGATTCAGTCCATCAGCGGCCTGCCTTTCGACCCCCGGCACTGGAAGCAACGACCCTACAGGCACCCACACCACACAGCTTCTGCTGTGGCATTGGTTGGCGGGGGCTGTCATTTTTCATTAATTTTGCGACTCGAGCATTAATTTTGCGACTAAGAAGAATGTAACAATGTGAAGCGAGCAATACATTCATGCCAACGATTAGGAACGCCCCACAAAGGATGATTGGCTTATCACCAACTCAGAAGATCAAGGCAGATGGGCGAAGCTGGACTTCCACTTTGTGCTGGGGGACGGCCGCTTACAACCTGGTTCGGATGTGCAATCTGGAGGTGGCGGCATATTAATGGCCGAGACCCGAGGGGTTGGTTGTGCCTGGAAACAGGCGAATCGGGCTGAATTGGCCAATTTTTGGCCAGAGGGCAGGAATCGTCGTACCTTATCTGCCGCTCACCGCCAGGAAGGCCACATCAGTTGGGTTATTTTCAACGGCCTGCTAATTATATGTCTAGCCATTGCATCCGAAGCCTATAGCAGGATTCGTCGGCCACTATGGTTATCAAATGGCGCGTTTACAAAACGCCCTACATGCAGATCAACAGGTAAATCTAAAATAGGCTTGAGTTTTGCGGCGCAATAACCTGGAATTATGCTTGTATCTACGCACAATGGTGGGACAACTCCTACTCGTAGTGTTGTAATTATTATTGGTTAGACTCGCCAACTTTTTCCAATTGTACCTCTCCCATTGAAAGCACTCTAACTTCAGAAACCACCGATTCATCCCTGTATACTGCTACATCAAAGGCTCCTTGATCGTCTTCTACAGCTTTTGTTGAATATGAAAGCCCTTCCTGATCATCAATGCACTTAGTTTTGTGGCTCATTTAATTTCCTCAAGATTTTATACTTGCTATATTTCTATGTGCTTTTCTATATTTACTTAACAGTGGGTATAACATGTCTGCGATAATTGCTCCCGTATCAACGTCATATCGCCTTTCAAATACCCCCCTTGTCAGGGAATCAACACATAGAAAGCCAATCACTTCCGGATTACTTTCAACTTCTCGTGATCGAATCGGCCATACAATTGTTGATATATATTGGTACTTCCTTTCCTTTATGAAGACCGCACGCTTATCGTGCCTTGAAGGCCAATTTGAATTTTGATATCTTTTTCTCTTGGTCAGATTATTCGAAAGAAAATAATTTTCATCATCATCTTGTTGATAGAGAATCTTAAAATCCGTATTTTTCTCCAATGGAGCAGGGTCATCTCTATTCGTACTTTGCGCTACTTTCTGGTTCCTACAAAAAGTACGCGTGTAAAAGTCTACCGGATCCTTAGAGCTATCGTGTTCGATAACCTTTATGCAGGCACGGCATGAAGTACCTGTAACAATGGAAAAAGCCGATGCAAATGAATTGAGAGAAGATTTTACGCTTTCCATACACAGACCGGCATTATTACTTTCAATGGCCCAATAAGAATCTCTTATCTCATGTGCGCATTTATGGAGCTGTTTCATCGCTTCTGCGTACCTTGCTTTTCGAGAATATGTGTATTCTCGTACCACCAACATTGAAGCGATAGTGAAAATGTAGATTCCGAAAACCCATACGATAGATGAATCAATAGTAGATTGGGTCTTAACTAATGCAAGTATTGAAAAGGCAAAACCTACAAACCCGACGATGTCCATTAAGGATATCTTGTTTATTTGATGTCTGGCTTTGCGGAAGAAGCTATATATATATTCCATTCTTATCTAAATATTATCATATCCGTTTTGTGGCATTCGCAATGATTCACACCTTCAATGCGTAGAGAATAAAATTACCCAAAAAATACTGTTGCAGTATAGCAAAGTAGGCCGACATAAGGAACCGAAGTGGGTAGCGACGATAAAATGCTGCTTCTTGGCTACGACAAACAGTATCCGTACTATCAGATGAACAGCTGCCTATCTAGTCCACACCAATACAATAGAGACACTTGGTTTCCTAGTCGGCACAAATTCGACTCTATGTTGATAGCTACCTGCGATGAAGCATAGATTCATCCTTCCACCAAATTAACGACAACACAGTATCATTTACCCCAGACATCGAATCCTCCAACAGAACATGATCCTCCGCACCAGGACGGTCGAACCATTCATCGGCATCCACCTCCAAGGGGTCAGAGGAAGAAAGATCGCTTCTCAACAACCAATGAGCGACAGCACCATTTCCCGGGAATTGCCGAGGGACGAAATACCTAGGAACATCGGGACCACCCCAATACCAAGCCCGACCTTGGTGTGTGGTGAAGACCACCATGGCCGGATACGATCCCAATTCCACCAACCGAATGGCTGTAGCCGTCAGGCTGGAGCGGAACATGTCGGCCAAATAGCGGACACTTTCGAACGTCATCGGCATGCCCCGTGCGGCTGTATGAAACAAGCTTTTGGGCATCAGCAACTCCGCCGCGAACCGGTTGGCCCGCGCCTCGCGGGTATCACCGCGTTGCCGGGCGACGCGGAGCGCGGCGCTATCGCACAGTTGAGCAATACTGCCACGATCCCACAACCAATGCCCCAACTCATGGCCAAGGGAAAAGCGTCGCCGCTGCTCCGGGGAATGCGCATCCACCGTAATGATCGCCCGGTTAGCCGTGCCGATGATCCGCGCGGCGCAACCATCGAGCGGTTGATACTTCACATGTGCGCCAAAATGATACGCGATGGCCTCCAAATCAATTTGTTCCGGACGGCTGATTCCCAGCTGGCGCAACAATGCATCGGGACGAATCCGGTGATCATTCCTCATCTTCTGTTTCGTCCAACAACCCCAACTCGCCGAGATTCTCCAGTATGCCCATAATGTCTCGATCAGACAGGTCATTCGCGTCACGAAAAGCCATCGTAAGGGCGGGATCCATTAATCCAGGATGGTCCTTCAACCAATCGAATAAGGCTCGGCGTTCGGCAGCGGTGTCGGGAAGATGGAAGACGGATCTCGGCAAGCCTTTCTCATTCAGGGCTTTTCTCGATAATTCAATCAGGGACTCCTTCGGCGCAGCCACCTTCGAGGCAATGAGTTCGGCGACCCAGGCCGCTTCAGTTTCCAGGTCTGTGTCCACCTCATGGAACAATTGGCGCAATTCCTCTTCAGTCATCGCCATCACGGACTCGACCGCATCGTCGATCAGGGTTTCCAGTTTTTGGCTGGATGTTCGTTTGGCGTTCATTTGTGTCATTCCTCTGGAATGATGTTGGCGATTTTCCGCGTGTAGCGCCGTCTGGCGGCTTCATACTGCTTCGCACTTAAATTGAATTGGCGCTGAATCTCATCTCCCTTCAGCCCCTCGGCTCGTCCCATGGTCACGGCGAGCACTTCTGGATCGGAAGATAAGGCACCAAATATTTGGCCCAGCAACTGCTCAGCATGGAGGTCATTTTCCATAGTAGGCGAGGTTTCGGTATTCACCACAGAGTCCGCCAGCGACCGCTGTTCCCTCTTGGCGTGATCAAGAACGACCTTCCGGTGCTTGAGTTCGGCATTGACGATACTTTTCATCGCCATATCGAGCACTCGAATCGCATCGATGCCACGAGGCCATCCACGCACTCCCTCCAGCACCCTCACGACCGCTTCGTTCAACAATTCCTGCGCTTCCAGTCCAGGCGAGATGGAAGCCCTATATCCGGCAATCTTCGCCAGTCGGGCGTAATCATCCCGGCAAAGACTGGTAAGCAGGGCTTTCACTTCGGCCACTGTGTAGTAATCATCATCCTTGATCGTTTTCATCTCTCCATACTCTAAATATATGCTCTTGAGTAACGGTGTTTCGGAAATATTTTTTTTCGATGTCCGGAAAACTTGTCTTGGGGAGCATACAACAATAGGGAAACCAAGTTAATTCCCATGACAACCATAGGAGATTGAAAAATGATTACTCAAAGACGCGTCACGCGCACCCAAAAAGACAACGATGGCGACATTCTGGCCTTGTGCGATCCCAGCCAGTATTGGTCGCCAGTGGAAAAAAACGACGCCATTCGGCAAATTGAATCCGGGTTGTACGGCTACTATGTAAGCTGGCCGGACGGAATTCGCACGGAAATAAAGGTAGTCCAAGGCCAAAATGGCAAGTATCTCCGCACGGACAAGGACGCCACCACCCGCAACAACCTGGATGATCTACCCGATTGCTGAACACACCATCACGAGGTACAAAGCCATGACTAAGAAAAGAGATATCCATGTAGTTCCTCATCCGGATGGCGGATGGGCGACCAAGCGAGAAGGCGCACAACGCGCGGGTTCCCGGCACCCCACCCAAAAGGATGCCCTAGAGGCGGCCAGGAACACCGCCCGCCGGGAAAAAGTTGAGGTAGTCACTCACGGAAGAAATGGTCGTATACGGGACAGTGACAGCTACGGAAACGATCCTTTTCCTCCCCGGGACAAAAAGCACTAGCAATGAAAATGATGGAGAAGCCCCTGACCAGCGAATATGCTCAAATAAACAAGGTTACTCCCAACCATGATGATCCTTGGATGGCAAACGTGGTGAAAGCCAGCAACTCCACATCAGCGCTCGTGATTGGCGCATTGTTGGCCACGCTCTTGTTCCCTCTGGTCGTTCAGGCCGGGGAATCGCTCATTGGGAAAGCCGTGCGGATCATTGATGGTGATACGCTGGTGCTACTGAATGATGACAACCAACAGATTCGGATTCGGCTTGCCGGCATCGACACGCCCGAAAAGAAACAACCCTTCGGCAAACGGGCCAAGCGGGTGCTCACCGAACTCACAGCTGGAAAAATCGTCATCGGGGATTGCCCGAAAACCGATCACTATGGGCGGCGTATTTGCAAGATCAAGGCGGAAGGCGTCGATGTGGGATTGGAATTGATCCGTCTCGGAATGGCTTGGCATTACAAGAAGTACGCTCACGAGCAATCTCCCGAGGATCGGAAGGCCTACGCTGATTCAGAAGATCAAGCAAAGAAAAACCGAATAGGCCTGTGGAGCGATCCATCCCCCGTACCGCCTTGGCAATGGCGAGACCGTTGAACTCAGGATAAATCGCTCACACCCAGGAACCTGACCCTGTTTTCCAACAATCTACCATGCCATCCCTCGCATCACTCACCATCAATAGTTTCCCGAAAGACGATCATATCTGGCGGCTGACATGGCTTGCCGGTCTGGAATTCAATCCACAAATTCAAAGCGAGCTTCTTGTGAATGTTGTTTTGGAGAAACTGCCAGCCAATACCGACAATAGCCCAACCAAGTCGGACGATGATACGCAAAAAAAGGAGGCCTACAGAGTCTGCCAAGTGGGCGTTGGGGCTTTGCCAATTCTAACCATAGGCACATTGTGGAAGAATGGACGACAACAAACCCCGCCCGTTTATAAGTTGAAGCGATTCAAAAGTCTACAGTATTCAAAACACACCATGCAGTTCATGAAGGCTGGCAGCAAGATAGGTGAGAGAGAATACCTCATTCCCCCTTACGCGCATAAGCTGGGAGTTCCAAATGCGGGAAAAACCTGGGTACTGACACTACGCCGTGGCAGCGACCCTTTTGCCATCATCATTCCTTCCATGGAGGTGGTACGCTTTTTTTACTGCAACTCCACATTAACCGCTCAAACCATTCTGACCATGGGTTGCCCCAAATGCCTGGACAGGTTCATCGATGAAAAGTTTTCCGGCTTTGACGACCATGGCGTGTGCCGTATCGCATTGCGGCCAGGAATGATAGATGCCGATCTGAGGCTATGCGCGGCCCTGAAAACATCTTCATATGCTTGTAAAGCCACCAATTTTATCTACCGCAGTTTTTTGGAAAGTCACTACAAGGGTGGAGTGGGTTTTCCAAAGGCGTTTCCCCCATTCTCAGGAGAGGGGCGCTTGACATTACGGGGCATCTCGTTCACTTCGGGCGGGCGCCAACGATTCCTCGCCTATAAGATTATTTCCTCTAATTTCCCCGTACCCGTAAAAAAAGTCATCCGCATCGACAAACAATGGCCCGAAAATCAGCAGCCCGTGAAAGGGGCCGATCGCCAGCGGATTACACGCCATCGAAAAATACCTGCTGGTGAATCGCAACAGCAAACTTTAGTGCAGCACGAAGAGCCAGACATATCGGGTTCACGGCTTTACCGCCTGCAAGACAAAAACCGTTTTCTGGATGAGATCCCGATTGAAACAGTTTTGGAGGAAATGAATCCCACTGATGCCACGTTGGTTTTTCGACATGAAGACGATGTGACGACACAGCTGTCAACTGGGCAAGGCACCTGGGGCGACACACGATCGGCGGGAGTCACCTTCGGTGATCGTTCGGATGAGATCGAAGACCAGCGAGAACGTGTCCGGCATCCCGCCGTGCCAGCCACCTTCGAAAACTTCATAGCCAAGCTGGAAGCTCTTCAGCAAAATCATGGCATCGGGTGGCAGATTGTCGTGGGTTCGAAGGATTACGTTCCTCACGAGACGGGAGAGCGATCATTGTTCCCAACATACCACCGGGGTGAACATTTATCTTGGTCCTATTTGGACAAGACAACGGGAAGCCGCCGGCAGGTGCTGATCGCCAAAATAATGTTTGACGGCAGAGCATTCTATCTTCTGGAGTTCCAGCAACGGCCAGGTGGCAAAGAAAAATTTGCGATGCCCATGGTATGGCCCAAGGGATCTTATTCGGGTGATGAATTTCACTTCCTGAAAAAGATTCTTACGACCTATGCGGTACGACGAGGGTGTCCTTTACCTGACTCCATCGCGTATTGCGGCGAAAAACGATTTCGCCACAATTTCAAATCGGTAGAATCGTTTGCTTTCACTATCAATCAATTTCTATATCATTTTACAGAGAGAAATCTCTCTTGATACCAGTCGATACCATGCCGTTCATCATTTTGTTGGGCAGGGTGACGTTAGCATTTGGCAGGAGCTATATATGGGAATGTCACCATAGCTTACGCTAACGCGGAAATACGGCAACCACAATTATGGAAACGATATATGTGTTCTTCATTTACAAAATAGTAGTGATTGTTTTCTTCATATTATCTGCAAAGGTGTTTATAGAACCCTTTTTTGAAACACTCCGGATCTCAATATGAACACCGATTATCCGTACGGCCCCTACAATAACTTCTTCAAAAACGACACAACTACCAATTGGCGGCGGTTTACTCGCTGGTAAGGCGGGGTAGGCTAGTACAACATGATCACATTTGCAGGCTTTAGAAAATGCCAATGCTTCATAGATATCATTTGATGAAATATGAAGGCCCCCTTTCTCTACTCGAGCTTTGTATTTAGCATCAAGAATAAAGCGTGGTCTTGCACCATCCGCTTCGATAATACAATCTGGGCGTACGAGAATAGTGGACGTGTTTCTAGTGTTGGCATTGATCCGATTACCAAGATGAAAATGCCTTTGGGACCGTACATTAGGATTCCCAAATCCTAGGCGTGCTGCGACAGTCAACAAATCCTCCCACACTCGCCAAGTCACTATCATATAACCTGGGGCGTGCATATTATTTTGTTGATAGTTAAGACCAAAACCTTTAAGCACATCAACTGACAACTGATGCAAGGGCTTCCAAGCGTGATGCCTGCTAGGAATAGGCTTTTTACGGTTAGCTGGAGACTTTTGAGGCGATAGATCCTCAATCATCCTCATCAAAGACCCTAAAACGGAAGGAGTACGCAATTCTGGCAATAGTTTTCTTGCGGCAGCGACAATATCGGCATTCCATCCATTGTGCTTATCAAAACAAAGCCGCTCCTGTTCAAAACCATCAGCTGAGGGAAAGATAAGGTCAATTGGGTCAATGTCACCATCGAGAAAGAAATCATATTCTCTTATTCTGCGGTAAGTACGAAGGGGGCGCCGTTTATTGGAGTCGTACATACCTACGATCGAATGAGCTACTAGCGCGGCTAAGTCTCTGGACGTTCCACCTGAAGAAGAAAGGTATTCAACTGGCAACAGTCGGCCATATTGAGATAGTGTCGACAGATAAAAAAAATCTTCACGCCATGTGGAAGCGGGATCATTTGAATCGAGAAATTTGGGTACAATTTCAAGTTCCAAAGATGGTGATAATCGAATCAAACCAGCGACATCAACAACTTTTACTCCATCGACACCTATACTAATCGGATTATAAGAAAGCCCCATATTCAATGCTATGCGGTTGCCAGCATCTAGCAGTATTTGATCTGCTGTATCACGATCGACCCCAATGGCCAACCCTATGTCGTGGCGCAAATCGTTTGGTTTTCCATATTCACGTAAAACCAGTCGAGTCTGCACATTTGCCACAAACTATTCCTCAGAAAATGCTCTCAAAGCAACATAGATGTTTGATTTAGTAAAGTTATCTGGACCATCAAGCTTGTACCTGAGATCATTAGCAAAAGTGGTTTCCACAAACTTGAATGGGTTGTAGCTTGGCCCATTCAAAGCATTAAGTGTGGCAGCAATACCTCTGGTATCTCCAAAGAATACCTCTTCCACATGTGCTCGTATCTTTGCCCACCCCACACACAAATATTCCAATACCTCCCCCAAAGGCAGAGGATGTAACGGTGTACTCGGCATTAGTACACCGTGCCCAATCTGAAACTCTGCCCCTCTCCCCAAAGAAATCTTCTTATTGATGACCGACCAAGCTCGTACTGATGCCTCCAATGCGTCTTCAGTAGCACTAGGCTTATCAGGCAAAGCATTAGAATTGGATGCACTTAACCCATAGAATGCACGAAGCACTTGTTCGTTAGGCTCCAAGCGAAGAGGCTCCCAACGTCGCAGAAATGCGACATCCAGTGCATCCACCGACACATCTGCCTGGTTCATGGCCGCCAGAATATATAAATCATGAGGCAAAGCATACTCTATGATATTCCCGGAACCCGGCTCCAACAGTTCAAAAAACTGCGTTTCAGGTCGTTTATTCCCATTGGGCGCGAGACGTTTATCCGCTTCAATAGAAACAATGGCTCCACCAAATACTTGCACTGCGGGTCCTCGGTTGATCTCATCAATAATGAGCAGGGATGCCCCAGTAGAGGTATTGGCATGTTTACTAGCACGAAGGAGTGTTCCTTCAACAATCGTGAAACTTGGCGCGCCTGCCCCTTTGTTAACTACAGGGGTAACGCCTGACACAAAGTCACGATACTTCGAATTCTGGTGAAAGACCGTACGAAAAACCTGTCGATCCGTTTTAGTAGGAGCGGGAACATCTTGATGGCCAGTAGCTGCAGTAGGAGGTATTGGGACTTTGCCTTGTAAATGTAGTTTAGGTGGGGCGATACTGGTTGAAATGCCATAACCCGATTCAAAAGACAACGCCACTTCCGCAAGCAGTCGAGATTTACCTGTGCCAGGTGCCCCTGAGATTAGTACATTATGAGAGCGAGCTAATAATTTTAAGACAGTTTCGCATTCTGTGGAGACATTAATTGCCATTGCAGTACCTGCTTCCATCAATAAAATCCTTGTACCCAATCACCACTCTATTAGCGGGTCTTGTAGCATCTATGCAGGTCAAGAGTTCTTTGGCCACAGCCGGATCCCAAACATTTGGCTGCCGTAATGTTTTCTCCTCTGCGAAATATGGCCATACGGAGTTGTCGTAAAGCTGAATAAGAAGTAGCAGTACGCGATTACCAATTCCTGCAATAGGAATAAGACGAGTATCGAAGCAGCCATACTCAGATACACGTACGATTCGTCCTTCCGAAGGACGGACATCGGTTGGAGGCTCAAAAAACGATTCTTTATTCACCGTTTCATGTTGATCATTTATCCAGAAAAACCGACCTTGAAAGACAGATATTTCCACTTGCTTACCGTTTCTTTTACGATTTTCTGTTTTCCTATTGGGAAACATCTTTTCTATAACTGGTAGAAGTTTTTTATATGAACCGAACCTAAAATCTCGGGCTCCCCCACCTGTATCAGCATCGTTGGACTGGGCCTCAATCTTTCGCAAATCCCCTTGAACAATTTCTTTATAAAGAATCCTTGCAACCGAACCTTTGTCGTTATCCATAAACACCACCTTTATCTCTTCCAACCGCACCTATCTTTATCGAGAATTCATTAGGGACATATGCCACTGCACCAATATTGTTCCCCTCTTCCATACGGCGTGTCCAAGCCCCATAACCTATGCCAGTGCGTTTTTCCATCTCACTTAAAACACTGTCTCGAGTAATCGTGGATTTATCTTCTCCTGGCAAAGCCACTTGTTGCCGATCTAGCAATGGGAAATCCACGAAGATAAGCTCCATATCTTTGACGTTCAAACCGTAAGCGATGGCCACCTCTGCATCTATTTGGCGTCGAAGGCGCGCAATATTTTGCAGATTGTCGTACGTTGCACCGGACTTATCCAGCTCTCGTAGCCTTTTTGCGGCCTTCACCAATCTATTCCAGGGAAGCCCCTTCTTGACAACATTAGGAAGAGGTAGGCTTTGTAAAAGAAAGTAGTTCACTGTGGTAGTCAACACTCTTCGTAGCATCCAATCAAATACAAAACTGTTCGCTATGGCGACCCACACTAACAACCTTTCCTCTGTAGGGTCATCGGGGAAAAGCAAGGTTGGCACCTTATTCCCGCACACGACACCCTCTGGAATGATAGAAGCCATAAGTGAACGTTCATTAGTTTGTCCAGCAATGTCGCAAAAGCCTACACGTACTTTATCAATCCGATGGCGATTTCCTTGAGGTACATCAGAGGATTTAATCCAAAACTGCGGCAATATGCGTGATTCGCCAATAGGGTAGGTCTCCCATATCGACCGACGTCCAGTTCCAGAGATATAACCTTTAACACCAAAGCGATGCCCCTGCACCATGCGACCTTCAATCACGGGCAATGCTCCAGGAACTGGCGAACGTAGAAACTTTAATCGTTCTTTTGTCATATCGACTTCCCGGCAGAATTTTGGGCGCCAGCCATTCTGAGCATCCATCCAAGATAATCCTGCCCTGGAAATCTTCAGAAACAGCCGCCACTCAGCATTACTTCTAACTTCTGGAAGACTTAACCCTGTTCTTGCAATAGTGAGCGACTTACGCCCAATAGTAACCTTTCCGGTGATATCTAAACCTGTCGATGTACCATGCTCATGGAGAAGACGTATAGGTTTTCGCTTTTGATTATTCTCAGTATCCTTAATTAACGCTACGGCTAAAAACTTAAAACGGGTATCAATCGTAAAGAATTTAGCTTGGTTGCTAATGACTGACAGCGATATACAAGAACTTTCGCTGAACATCTTCTGGCGAATGGCCTGTGTACCTTGTGACCGGATAAATCCTCCAGGAAACAGCGCCGATACTATGCCTTTTTCCCTGCATAGATCAAAGAAAAGGTCTGCGAAAGCAATATAGAGATCAGGCTCACCACAGCCCAAATTTGGATAGCGTTTCAGAAGCTCTTGTGAATAACTAGCGACCTTGTGACGTTCAGTGGCAAAGCAAGACTCATCAATCTCGTTTATCTGGGCCCCATAATGCCGTTTGGTGCCAGATGACTTGAGAAATTCATGTCGGGAAAGCTTGATTTTTTCCCATGGAGGGTTGCCAATAACAGCATCAAACCCTTCAGGCGCCATATCTAACCATATTTTTTTATTGGCCAGCAAACTGTCGCCACAAAACCAACGATTCCTCATCAGTTTTATCGCCTCCAGATCGTCTGTGAATGATGCGAGACACAGCAACGCAGCACGGAGGGAATTTTTTGATAAATCAGCAGCACATACACAATGGGATAGCCAATAAGAAGTTTTAGCTCTGTCCAAACCACATACAGCATAGGTTAACGCAGCAAGCAGGATGCCCGTACCACAGGCTGGGTCAATGACTACGCTCCTGTAGGTAATCCTGGAGGCTGCAAGCTGGGCGAGTCTTGTGGCGAGACGAAAATCAGTATGATAGGCTCCTGTTTTTTTCTTATCCTGTTCTTGCAATGGCTCACGGGATAAAATGCTTAATGCCAATGCTGACTGAATAGGTGAGCGCTCGATCTCACTTGCAACAGGAGCTGCCAATTCCAATAGCGAACTTACAGGCAATACAGATTGGATTCCAAATACCTTGTGAAATTTAGCAAGCTCGTAACCGCCAAAACGAGCGGACACTGCCTCTAAGATTTGCATTCGAAGCTCGAAATCAGATTCGCGGTTCTTACCGAGAACCATTCTCAAGGCATCTTCTGTAGGCCGTAAATATTCCGATTCTAATGAGCAAGGAGCAGTCATCCGCAGCTCACTAAGAAGTTGTCATCAACTGATGGTGACGGAGTTTTTGGAGCCTCTAACCGAGAACGCTCTACAATAGCTAAGAATTCATTCACATCGGAGCTGGCACGGCTGGCAGTTTTGTTGGGACGATAACGTCCTATAGATCCCAATGGATGCATGGTAAATTTACCATGTTTGGAAAGTTCTGCTTTCATATCCTGCATACAAATATGTCCTTCACTGCTGTATGAAAGAAGGATACGGTCCGATTTTAATTCATCAACTAATCGTGAAAGTGCCCCAAGAGCCCGCGCTTTGTAACAAAAATCCGATGCAAGATCCTTCCATGGACGCAATCCGGCAACCCCTTCTACCTTTGGTTCGTCACCGAGAGCCACGGTTTCAAGAATATGATAATAACTGGCATATTGTCGTTTAGTATAAGGAGGATCCAGATACACTAAATCATTAGGTGTACTTAATATATCAAATACATCACCAACAGTTTCATGAACTTGGATATGATAATTATTGAGAACCCTACTCCGCAAAAAAATATTTTCTTTAGACTGCTTAGTCCATTTTGATAAAAAACAGCCAAAAGTACCGGCAATATTAGCCACACGATTAATGGCACCAAATAAATCTGAAATTAGGAGTGTTTTTTCAAGATCATTGATACTTCCATCCTCACTCCATTCTTCGATAAGGTAACGCATCCCATCGAGCTTTGCTGCATTAGGTTGCGTAAAATATCTTCGTTCAATACCACAAGTGTCGAAAGAAGCAGGACTGTATGTTCTATACATAAAACCAAACTTTGGTTTAGCAGCATTTAGTTTATCAATTACCTTTGTATAGCCGCCTAAACACTTGAATCGGGCTTGCTCCTTATTGATCAACCTTGCTCTAGCAGAGATAACAGCGGAGTGCAGATGGTCATTAATGCGAACATTCCACCCTAAATTGGCAGCCGCTTCAGCAACCACACCCGTCCCACAAAACGCATCAACAAAAAAAGCCCCTTTCTTTGGCGGCCCCATATGGGGCTTGATTCGGTCAATAAGCCTGGATTTAGAACCGATGTATCGGTAGGTCATTCTTTTTCTCTCCACGAAAGGTCATCGCAGCAACGTTGCATGCAGCTTGCCGCACTTGCAGATACAGCGCATTCGGAGGAAGCGACAGCGACACTGTCAACCACAATGCGAACCCGACTCGTCACCTAGGACACACAAGCGTCCGCAAGCAAACGGTATCACAGCAACACGCGCTATAGCTACGCCAGAGATAATAGAAGCATACTATCCCTTTAATTATATGCATAAAATGCATTATAATTGCTATAATATACTTTTAACGCATATTTTGGAACAAAAAAATTGGAAATTTCCACAGTCGCTGAGTTGGTGCGCTCTGCTAGAAACGGCCTTAGCCAGAAAGAATTCGCCCAAACATTGGGCGTCAGGCAATCAACCGTAAGTCGTTATGAAAGAGGAAAAGCCAACCCCCCAGTAAGGGTAATCGAACAGTGTATGCGCCTAGTGCATACCAACGACGCAGTAAACGCTCCAACCGCAGACGCACTTGCCGCAAAGATACGTACAGAACTTGCGGATTCCAATATGGCTGATATCCGTTGCGCACTGACCAAACTCGTTGACCATTTGGCTCAAGAACACGCGCAGTCTCCTGGAGAATAAAATCACTAAAACAGCATCCAAGAGTTGCTATGTTAATTTTTTACTCCTACAATGTAGCCAGAGATAATTAACATGGCATCGGAGGGTGAATGTTCCAATCAAACGCTAAAATCTTTCAAGAAGAGAGTGAAATCTCGCAGTTACTGGCCGAAATTGGCCTATCAAAAGAAATGGTTATTGCGGTTGCCCGAGCAGCTGCAGCCGCCAAAGCTGAAACATTACCAATCGACCCGGTTAGTGCGCCAGGGTGGAATTCCTACCAACATGGAATCAGACAGATCCGAATGGAACTCCTATCGAAAAAAGATTGGCGTATAAGTCGAATAGGAAATGTTGAATCAACGGTCAATGATTCGCTTGGAATCCAGCTTTGCTTCCAAAACGTAGATTCAGCATGCAACCCTCACCGTATTCCCCACGCGATTTCAGGAAAAGGCACTGCTGCACGTAAGCTCGTATCTGATGGACAAGGCGAGCTTTTTGAAAAACCCACAAAGAGTAAGTCGGACAAATTTGGATGCACACCAGTTGTTTGGGTAATTTGCGTAGAAATTACTGATACAACACTTAAAGCCGAAGTATCATGCCCAACTTCGTTTCAAGGTTCCCAGTTTGAAGACTTTCATCAACGAATATTTATTTTGGATGAATGTTTCTATGATCCTGAAACACCTGTTGAAGTTAATAGCATGAACCTTGATGAATTAGATGTGCCAATTAGCAAAAAGTAGAGGAAATCATGTTTAGTCCCGCTAGGCTAGCGATTGCTAGAAAACGCCGGCAAAAAACAAAAAAAGCTTTAGCAGAAGATGCCGGTATTTCTCAGGTCACCTTAACCCGTATTGAAACGGGTCAAACAGCCGAACCAGAGGAAGAAACAGTTTTGGCTTTAGCTAAAGCCCTACAATACCCAATAAAGTTTTTTTATCTAGATGACTGTGAAGAACTTGCAGCGGGTTCCGTCAGCTTTAGAAGTTTATCTACCCTGACGGCGAGACAGCGGGATGCTGCGTTAGCCTCAGGTGCAATTGCACATTTAATGGATGACTGGGTAACTCAACGATTTAATGTTCCTGAGCCAGACATCCTAGATTTACGTGACGAAAACCCTTCTGCTGCTGCTGCTGCATTACGACGATACTGGGGTTTAGGATTCAAACCAATACCTAACATCATACGGCTTATGGAAGCAAAAGGAATTAGAGTTTTTTCTCTTGCTGAAAGTAACAAAAATGTAGATGCTTTTTCTTGCTGGAGGCAAGGTGTGCCATACGTATTTCTTAACACATTTAAATCTGCGGAACGAAGCAGGTTTGATGCCGCACATGAACTAGGACATTTGGTAATGCATCGCCATGGCGAACCTAGTGGACGCGAGGTAGAAAGAGAAGCGGATCAGTTTGCCTCAGCTTTATTAGTCCCAAAAGAAGATCTCATTTCCCATCTACCCCGTGTAAGGTCGCTAAAACAGCTGATCTCATGTAAAGCTCGATGGGGGGTTTCGGTAGCAGCCTTGGCACGGGCCGCGTTTGAAGCAGGCGCGGTATCAGACTGGCATTATCGAGACCTTTGCAAGGAGATCAGCTTTAGAGGTTACCGTACTAAAGAACCAGAACCCAGAGAAAGAGATCAATCAGTTCTCTGGAAAAAAGTTCTTGAATCACTGTGGAAAGACCGAATCACTACTGATCAAATTGCCTCAGATTTGGGTCTACCTTCTGATGAAGTGACGTCACTCATTGGTGGCGTTATGGGAAACGGTGTACTTCCAAAAGCGATCCAAGGAAAACAAAAACCAAAATTACGTGTTTTGTAAGTTATCCTCCATGTCAATTTGTATGAGCTAGTGACCTAACGTCTATCGTACCGATAATTAATTGAGCATGTCTCTTGCTTACCCTGCCACCTAAAAGACCTAGGATTTATAGAGCCCCTGGCAGGGACATTACATTCAGGAAACATTGGATACTGTGTTGGTGTCCAACATGCTGTCGATTGAAATCATCAAGGTAAAACCGAAAGTTCCTGAGAGGCACTTCACCCCCCGAAACTTCATTGACCATATCCAAAAACACCTTGGCCGCCCTAAGATAACAGGCCATCGTTCGAGGCGAATAGCGGGGGCTGTCCCCCCAACCTTTCTCGACCCACCGTCGGTTTTCCGCCACAAGATATTCCCAATATTTTTTCAATACGGGCCCGTACCATTCGGTGGCCGCTTCATCGATCATTCGCAGGCACCAAGCCATCCTACGCGCAGCCTCCATTTCAGGAGAATCCAGCGCTGGCACCCATCCCTGCGCCGCAAGCACCCGCCAAGGCTTGTGATATTTTCCGACAGACTGCCCCTTTAAGAGATCAAACAACTCGTCAAGATCAAGCTTTTCCTGGGCTCCCACACTGGCTTCCTCCAACATCAGGAAAAAAGATAAATGCTTTTTCAATTTGATCGCAGCCTGGTTAGCGAAAAGCGCGGAGCGCCGTTCCTTAGCATAGGCCATCCATCCTTCCCGAACCCATTCCAACCGCAATACCTTCAACCCTTCATCCAACCGCCTGACGAAAAGACTGTCCCAGTAACAGGCCTGGCACATCACGCTGCTATGTCGTTTTCCCTCCTTGCCGCAACGCGGACACAGAAACGGCTTGTCTCCGGTTTCCACGCAGGTACCACACAAAGGTGAACCATCCGTACGATGACCACGAATGGGACGGTACTTCCCACATCGGGCGCAAACGACGTTTCCCTTGGTACGGCAAGTGGAGCATACAGGCTCATTGAATCCCCTTTTGAAATCTTGCGCCAGATACTTGCTCATCTTCCCACAGCTAGGACACCTTTCCGGTTTCCTGTAGTGTTTCGCACAGGAACCACAGACCACACCGACTTTCAGTGTCAGTCCAGCCCGCCGCACCGGCTTTCCACAGCGTACACACTCCCTGTCAAGAGCCCCACAGCTCTTACACAACGTAGGGCATTTGCCATGAAAAGTACGCACCGTTTTCCCGCAGCGCCGACACGACACGGGTTCGAATTCCCGCGCGTAACAGGTGGCGCAGTACGCCCTGTCCTCATACACTCGTGCCGCCTTGGGCATGGATCGTCCACAATGATCACACCGCGTATGAGGGCGGATATACCTACGCTCCAATACCTCAGTCCGGGGAGTTTCATCGGGAACGCCCATATCATTCAGGCGTTGGGGCATGTCGATGGCATCGGATGTTTTCGACACATGCTTCGCCCTAGAACGCTTTCGATTCTCATCCACAACAGGAGTTTTCACTGTAGGGTTATAGGGCACACGATGGCGATTTTTCATCGCAGGCAGCTTTGCACCAGGAAACGCCTGTCGGAACCAGCGCTGTCGCTCCAGGCATGCCAAAAAAGACCGCAAAGCGTAGAGATAAGTGAGCTGTGTCGCCGGGACCAGCTTGCGCACAAACCCAATCTCCTCATGCCAGGCATCAATGGCGCTTTCATCGCATCGCCACGGCACTTTCTCCGCATGGCGAACGAACCCGTACACACAGCGTAAATCCCGATTGATCGTTCTCGGTGACACGCCCCCGATACGACGGGCGTGGTACCAGGATAAGAATGCCCGTCGCAAAACATCCATATCCATCTGGGAAATCCCTTGAAAAACGGGTATGGGTACCATTGGTTTAGGTATTTTGGCTGGCGATCCTTCACGTTTCCTGCCTCTGGCTCTATTCACCAACATCCAGTACTTGCTGGATTTCAGTGGCCACAACACTCGCACCAACCAATACGGCGGAATCCGCCGATCTGGAAACAAATCACTGTAGCAAACCCCAGCCTCGCGGCAAGCCGCCAGCATCTGGTTTGGCCAATCAGACATCAGCCAACCCAATGCGGCCATGACACGGAGTCGATCAGTCACCCGCGTAAGCTCAAAGAGCGTCGTTGATTGAGGGTCATCACCCAAATCGAGCGAACCTTTCGATAATGAAGAAACGGCCTTGAACAATCGTCCCTTGGTTCGTCGTGATCGTAAGCCCAACGCCAATACCCGAAGGCCGGAAAAGTACGCCAGCGCATGCACTGGTTTATCGGCTTCTGGAAACGCCCATCCGATGTTCATGGCGGTCAGCATATGCTCCTGGACGGACTCAGCTGATCTCCACAGCGCCGATTCCCGTTCCGATGGCGCTGGATCGTCGATGTGGCTTAAGGGGCGGTGGCAGGCGTGGCACAAAGATAAATCCCGGGGTTTTATGGGAACCCTATGGAACATGACTACCGAACCGCAATGAGGACATGCATCCCGCAGGGGCAGGTGATGAATGGGACAAATCGTGGCGAACGCCAACCGCCAGATTTTACGGAAATACGGCGTCTCATCGCTCGCCAAACAAGCTGGACAATATTGCTGACCATGCAATTTTCTCAACCGATGATACATGCCCACGCTCAGCAACCAGGGCACGTGTCCATGGGAGGGTAAAGCTTCAAACACCGTACCCACATGCGCATGGAGCGACATATCCTGGAACTGGGACGTCGAGCGCCCCGTGTGCTGCGCCAGTAATTCCACGATCTCCTGGTCGACACAACGGTCGATATCACGATTCCAGATCGGTTTACCCGGCCAAAGCGCCGAACAGAAGGTGTGGCGCTTCAACTGATACCCCATGATCAGGCGCATCAACCAGGACGAGAGCAACTCATCCGCCAATGGTCTGGGC
>Ga0256834_1001110_pt1 | contig 18702 bp, 19 predicted proteins | sample 4281140metaG_FD_190536 | JGI IMG/M metagenome (GOLD analysis project Ga0256834, IMG submission 190536) | Hydrothermal vent microbial communities from East Pacific Rise, Pacific Ocean - 4281-140 | ecosystem: Environmental > Aquatic > Marine > Hydrothermal vents | place: Pacific Ocean: East...
AGTGCCGAATTATTTGAGGTAAACAGCAGATATGCTCCAAAAGTTAATCTATTATCTTTGATAAGTTCATACTTTTTGAGTATGGTAAGTGGATCGTCATAAAAAGTTTTATCAAGATTTTTTTCTATTTTTTCTATAAATTTGATAATATTTTCTTGTGATATATCACTAAAATCATGTCTATCATCTATATAATAGTCCCAACTAGAGTTTATACTCTTTAGATGTTCGTTTGCTATTTCATCTAAACTCATCATGTGATTTGAGTTTTTTATCCTTTTGTAGTATCTATTTTTGTAGCTAATAGGTTTTATAGGATACTCTTTTACTTCTATAACAACAACTTTTTTACTATCTATCTTGATATCTTGTATATCTACTAAGATATTTGGTTGAGTATTTACTTTTATTTGGTTTATCCACTCTTTGAGAGTCTCTTTATCTATAGTTATACCTTCTATATTGCCATGGTCATCAATTCCTAGTAAGATATATCCTCCAATTGCGTTGGCAAATGAGACTACGGAGATTATAGTCTCTTTTTGAAATGAAGCTTTAAACTCTATAGTGTGACCTTCGCCACCTTTTATGAGTTGAAACAATCTATCTTTAGTTATCATTTTTTCCCTATGGTTATAAAGTATGAAAAGGATTAATTAGAAACTTCTTCTTTCTTTTTAGAGCTTAAAAATTTTTAGACAATTTTATGTAGATATTTTATCTAAGTTATTATTAAAATTAATTAAAAACTTGAGTAATTTTTTATAAAACACTAAAACAAACTCTACATAAGCTTTGTACTATTAAGTTGTTGCTCTAAGATTTTCTATATACCACTTGATAGACTCTTTAAGTCCTCTATCTATATCGTGAGTTGGTTCATACCCAACACTATTTTTCAACTTCTCTATATTTGCATTGGAGTGTCTGATATCTCCTGCTCTAAAGTCCCTGTAGATTGGCTCTTTTTTTGTAAAGTTTTCTAAGTTTTCTTCTAATTCTCTGTTTATAGAGTTATAAAGTTCATTTAGAGTTAGTCGTCCTCCTATTCCAGCATTAAAAACTTCTCCAAAGGCTTTGTCATTTGTTGTAGTTCCTGCTAGGATGTTTGACTGGATGACATTTGCTATGTAGGTAAAGTCTCTACTTGTCTCTCCATCTCCATTGATATATACTTCTTTTTTATTGATTAAAGCACTTAACCATTTTGGTATAACAGCAGCATAAGCACCATTTGGATCTTGTCTTTTGCCAAAGACATTAAAGTATCTTAAGCCTATCGGCTCCACATCATAACATTTATGAAATACTCCTGCATAAAGCTCATTTGTATACTTTGTAACTGCATACGGAGAGAGCAAATTGCCAATTTTGTTTTCTACTTTTGGAAGCTCTTTTGAATCTCCATATACAGAGCTACTAGATGCATAAACAAATCTTTTGACACTGTTATTTTTAGCAGCTGTGAGCATGTTTAGAAAACCTGTTACATTTGAAAGATTTGAAGTGATAGGATCATCTATAGATCTTGGAACTGAACCAAGAGCTGCTTGGTGAAGTATGATATCTACATCTTTGGTGACTGTTTCACAAATATCATAGTTTTTGATATCGCCTTTGGTAAATGAGAAATTTTTCCATTGCTCTGTAGATACACTCTTTTTTATATCATCAAGATTATCTCTATATCCTGTGGAGAAGTTATCTAAGCCTATTACTTTTTGGTTATGTTTTAGGAGAAACTCCGCTAAATTTGATCCTATAAATCCAGCTACACCTGTTACAAGCCAAGATTTTTGATTGTTTTTTAACAACTCAAGTTGTTTTTCAAATACTGTTTGCATAATTATAATCTTCCATCACTTTTATCTAAAATTGATTTAATATCAAATACCACTTGTGTATCACTTGGTACTAAGTCTAGTTTTTTAAACTCATCATGTGCTACAGCTAAAATAACACAATCGTAGTTTTTAATGTCTAATTTTGGATTTTGAATTAAATCCATATTGTACTCTCTTTTGACATCTTTTTCATCCGCCCATGGGTCATATATATCTACATCACATCCAAAATCTTTTAATTCATATATCACATCTATAACTCTACTATTTCTTATATCTGGGCAATTCTCTTTAAATGTAACACCTAAAATCAATACTTTTGCCTTTTCTATCTTTTGTCCTTTTTTTATCATCAGCTTTATCACCTGATTTACTACATGCTCTCCCATACTATCATTTAGCCTTCTGCCTGCTAGTATTATCTCAGGGTTATAACCTATCTCTTGTGCTTTATATGTCAAATAATATGGATCCACACCTATACAATGCCCTCCTACAAGTCCTGGTTTGAACTTTAAAAAGTTCCATTTTGTTCCTGCTGCTTCTAAGACATCACTTGTATCAATTCCAAGTTTATTGAAAATGATAGAGAGTTCATTTACAAATGCTATATTTAAATCTCTTTGTGTATTTTCTATAACCTTTGCAGCTTCTGCCACTTTGATAGTTGGTGCTAAATGTGTCCCTGCTGTTATGATACTTTTATAAAGTTCATCTATTTTTTTAGCAATTTCTGGTGTACTTCCACTAGTTACTTTTAGTATCTTTGTGACAGTATGTTCTTTATCACCTGGATTTATTCTCTCTGGGCTATATCCACAATAAAAATCTTCATTAAACTTCATACCTGAAAACTTTTCAAGTATCGGCACACACTTCTCCTCTGTGCATCCTGGATATACTGTACTCTCATATATAACTATATCATCTTTTTTAAGAACCCTGCCTACTGTTTCACTTGCTTTTACAAGAGGTAAAAGATTTGGTTGCTTATGCTTGTCTATGGGTGTTGGTACTGTTACTATATAAACATTGCACTCTTTTATATCATCTGAGTTTGTAGTAAATTTTATACCATTATCTAGTGCCTCTTGTAGCTGTTTTGCTGTAAGCTCTAGTGTTCTATCTTCTGCACGATTAAGTTCATCTATACGCTCTTTATAGATGTCTAATCCTACAACACTATATTTTTTGGCAAATTCTGCAGCTAGTGGAAGCCCTACATAACCTAGCCCTATAATTCCAAGTTTATACACCATGCTGCTACCTTAAATTAAAATTATAAGTATAGTATAGAAAAAACAATTAATATATACTAAAAATTAAGGTTGAACATATGTAAAATAGATATCTCTGAGTCGTAATATATGATTTTTGATATAAGCTTCTGTTAATCTGTTTCTATTTAAAAATCTATCTTCTATCTCAAATTCAGTTTTAGGATTTTTTGCACCACCTGGTTTTACAAAATTTTGTCCATCATTAGAACGAACAACACTTCTTAATTGATATGAGAAATTATTCGTACCTTTAAATTGTACATATGGACTATTTGCCACTCGTCTTGGTGTTAGTGGTAGTTCAAAACCTATACCAACATACTCATCTGTACCATTTTGATAAAAAAATCTGATAAGAGTCTCTCCAAAGTATCTTTTTACCTGTAAATCAAAACCATTATCTTGATTATAATACTTACCGCTTGTAAGCTCAATGTATGCATCATAATTTGGACTATAATACCCATAAGTTGCCAATGCAATCTTTCGTATTTCGTCTGCATCTATATCATCAAGATAACCTAGTTTTAACCTAAAGGTATGGTTATCTAATGCATATGAGATATTATCAAATCCACCTAATTGGTTATCATAAAATCCTAGACTAAAAACATTAATTAAATTGCCAAATATATCACTTTTATGAAGCATAACACTCTCTAGTTTATTACCCTCATCATAAATCTGAAATACTCCATCACTTTTAAACTCTTTACTCTTTAAGATAGGAAAATCATACAATACACCTAAATCAAGACCTTTGTAAAGATTCCAGTGTATATAAGGGCGTGCTGACAAAAGATAATCAAAAACACTTATTTCTGTTCCAACAAAAGTTTTTACTCCCACTCCTAACTCTACTCTAGTTTTAAAATAGCTACTATTTGCATTTTTAACTTTGAGATCTATATCTGTAAAGTTTGTATTTACATGAAGTGAGTTTTCAAACTCCATCCTACTTCTTTGAGATAGATTTTTGATAAATCTTTTATATTTACCAAGATCGCCTATCACTTTTTTTACTTTTAAGTTACTCTTTTTGATAACAATTTCAAATGTTTGATATGGTAAGTCTAATTCAACCATATACCCTAAAACAGCTCCAAGTGCATCTATCTCATTGTGATCAAATATATTGTTTTCATAAGCAACATAGATTTTTGAAGGAGTATTTCCAATATCGATATTTTCAAATCCAAAATTAACCAATTTTTCTTTGAGTAATTCGATACTGTTTATATTTTTATTTTCAACAGAAAGTGTATTATATTTTTTAGTTATAGAATTTGAAGTATGCTCTACTGTAGGAGTAACTTGTGCATACTCTTGTCTAGAGTGGTGTTTGATACCTAAATTTATTTTAAGATTTAATGCAATATTAATATTTTCATTTTCATCGTCAAGATTTGTCTTTGCCATAAATGAAACCTCACCAAAATTAAAAAACTCTTCTGGTGTTGTAACTTTTAATCCTAAATGTGTATCTTTTGAATCATATTCCGAAAGCAGATAAAACCAATCATTTGCTTTGAGTTCTGCACCAGCAAACAGACCATCAAGTCTTTGCGAGGCAAATCCATAACCTATCGTACCTCTAAAAAATGAATACTGTTTGCTAGCGACGATATATTTTGCATTATATCTATCATTCCCATTTATATCTTGTATGCCTATTGCTATTTTTGGTAAATATTGATGATAAAAAGGTATCTGATACTTAAAAGATGCAGATAAATCTCGATCTAAAAAATCATAATTTCCAGGTGGAACTTTATACTCGATATTTGCTAATCTTCCTGTAATCTCAAGATTTGGTAAAAATCCAAAATTCACAAAGTAGTGCTTTGCCGTATATTCGTCTCTGCTATCTCTAATCCGTGTAGCATCTACTTGATTTGATATTTGAAACTCTATTTTGCCATCTCGCATAACTTCTGCTGTGGGTATATTTATAATTCCAGTATATCCTTGAAAACTTGATGAGTTATAAAAACTCCCTGCATGCAATGAAATAGAAAAGAGTGGAAGAAAATAGAAGTATTTGAACACAAATTAACCTTTTTTAAATCTTTTGAATTCAATTATTGTAACACATTCACACTAAAATGTGCTACAAAAAGTAATACATGCCAATTTTTTTAAAATAAAAATTAATATTTTTATTTCCATATAAATTAAAAATATACAATTAAAAACTCTAAAACTTAAATATATTAAATATTTAAAGCTTTTGACTATATACTACAATCAATAATTTATATTAATATAAGTTTATTTTTGTCGATAAATAAGATACAATAGCTCAAACTAAATTTTAAAAGGACAAACTATGATTAAAAAATATCTTCTTGTACTATCAGCAATGATAGTACTTTCTATATTAAATGGGTGTGGTGGAGATAGTAAAAAAACATCTCTAGAGACAAGATCTACTACTGTTAATAAAATTCCAACCGCAATTGCATCTGCCAGTGAACTTAATGCAACAATTGGAGAAAGTATAGATTTTAGTTCCACTGAAAGTTCTGACAGTGATGGTACAATTATCAGTTATACATGGACAGATAAAAATGGTAAATTTTTATCTAATAAAGCAAATTTTAATAGATTGTTTAGTGAAGATGGAGAATACAAGACCACTCTTTCAATAACAGATGATAGAGGTGGCGCATCAACTGATACAGTAATAGTGAAAATAACAAAAAATAACACATTACCAGTTACATCAGATGAACCTCCTGAAGCACTTGGTACAGCATCTGCAACAGATATTAATTCAGGTGAAAATGTACATTTTGCAGATGCTAGCAGTTATGATCCAGAAGGTAGCGAACTTACATATGAGTGGAGAGATATGGATGGTATACTTTTAAGCACTAGTAAAACATTAGACAGAGAACTTTACTACCGTCCACAATATGATACAGGTAATGAGACAACAAGATATGTTAAAACACTTTATGTAAGAGATGCACAAGGAAATGTTTCTAGTGTTGATTTTGAAGTATTTGCACATAAATCTTTACAAAATCAAGCCCCCACAGTAGATTTAGGAGGAGATAAAAGTATTTTAGTTGAAACAAGTGTAACATTAAGAGCAGATGCAAATGATCCTGATGGTGTTATAGATAGCTATGTATGGAAAAAAGGATCAACTATTGTTTCTGGTTCATCTTATGCTTCTACTTATTCAACTGGTAGTCTGCCTGTAGGAACTCACGAATTTACAGTTATTGTTACAGACAATGACGGTCGAGAAACAACAGATATTATAATAGTAGAAGTAACGGTATCTGGAAGTGTTGGTACTTCAACTTAAATTTATCTTATATATTGAGATGCTTATCGATATAAGTATCTCAATCAAATACACTATTTTCTTAAACATCTTTTTACATAAAAAAAACTTAATTTTACCAAAATAAAGGTACAATAGATAAAACTTCAAATGCTAGGATGCAAATGGTCAAAGAGATTTCCAAAAAACTTACCATGAAAAAGACTTTTTTTGTTACTCAGTTAGAGAGTTTTTTTAACACTATCTCTCAAGAGTATCAAGAGCTTGTAAATCAAAAAGAGATTGAAAACTCTATCTTGCAAGAGAAGTTAAATAAGCTAGAATTAGATGTAAAAAATCTTGTAGAGATAAAAAGAAGCTTAAGCAAATCTACAGAAATAGAGAAAAAAAGAGTACAATCTTTGCAAGAGGAGCTTATAAGCCTTCGAGAAAAAAGTGACAACTCTTACAATCAAAACTTAGCAAATGAAAACAGAGAGCTTAGAAAACGGCTAGAGTCTAAAGATGATAGTAGTGAACTTCATGAGTTAAGAGCAAAGATAAAACAGCTTCAAGGTTTTATCTCAAAAGGGGCAAATGCTTATAGTGACAATCTTGCAAATCAAAACAGCGAACAGTTAATTCAAGAGATTAACCAATCACTCAAAAAATAACATTTCAAAATGAAATATTATTTAACAAATCAAAACTTTTGTGTTAAAATCTGGAAAAATTAAAGGAAAAAGCAATGGATGAAAATAAAAAAAAGGCACTTGAACTTACTATAAAACAAATTGATAAAGCATTTGGAAAAGGGGCACTGGTTAGACTTGGAGATAAAGAAATTGAACCAATTGAGTCTATTAGTACTGGTTCGCTTGGGCTTGATATTGCACTTGGAATTGGTGGTGTTCCTAGGGGAAGAGTTATAGAGATATATGGACCTGAGAGTTCAGGAAAGACTACATTAGCACTACAGATAACTGCACAAGCTCAAAAAAGTGGAGGCATCTGTGCATTTATAGATGCAGAGCATGCTTTGGATGTAAAATATGCTCAAAATTTAGGTGTTGATACTGATAATCTTTTTGTATCTCAGCCTGATTATGGAGAGCAGGCATTGGATATTGTTGAGACGATTGCAAGAAGTGGTGCTGTTGATTTGATAGTTATTGATTCTGTGGCGGCTCTTACTCCAAAAACCGAAATTGATGGAGATATGGGAGATGTTCATGTTGGACTTCAAGCAAGATTAATGTCTCAAGCACTTAGAAAACTTACTGGTGTTCTGCACAAGATGCATACAACTGTAATTTTCATAAATCAAATCCGTATGAAGATAGGCATGATGGGTTATGGTTCACCTGAAACTACAACGGGTGGAAATGCTTTGAAATTTTATGCTTCAGTTAGAATTGATGTGCGAAGAATTGCAACTTTAAAACAAGCAGAAGAGAGTATAGGAAATAGAGTAAAAGCAAAAGTTGTAAAAAACAAAGTAGCTCCGCCATTTAAAATAGCCGAATTTGATATTATGTTTGGAGAAGGTATCTCTAAAGAGGGTGAATTAGTAGATTATGGGGTAAAATTAGATATAATAGATAAAAGTGGGGCTTGGTTTAGTTATGGAGATAAAAGACTTGGTCAAGGAAGAGAAAATGTAAAAGCTCTACTAAAAGAGGATTCTAAATTAGCTTTAGAGATAGAAAATGGCATAAGAGTTGCTATGGGGTTTGGAGAAGATAAAAATCCTAAAACAGATGAAAATAAAAAAGATACTAAAGAAAAAAAAGGAGAAGGGTAAAAGATGATATATATTGATGATGTATATGCAGACGAGGTATTAGATAGCAGAGGAAACCCAACTATCAGAGCAACAGTAACTTTAAGCGATGGAAATATAGCCAATGCTATCGTTCCATCAGGTGCTAGTACTGGAAAAAGAGAGGCCCTAGAATTAAGAGATAATGATAAGAGATATATGGGAAAAGGTGTTTTAAAAGCCGTTGAAAATATAAACACTCAAATCGCAGACGAACTAATAGGACTCTCTCCTTTTAACCAAGCAGAAATAGATGCAATCTTAAAAGAGCTCGATGGAAGTGACAACTATGCAAACTTAGGTGCAAATGCAGTTCTTGGTGTCTCAATGGCAATAGCTAGAGTCTCTGCACTTAGTCAAAATATGCCACTATACAAATACCTCGGTGGAGCCAATGCAATTACTCTTCCTGTTCCAATGTTCAATATCATCAATGGCGGAAGCCATGCTAACAATAGTGTAGATTTCCAAGAGTATATGATAATACCTACAAGCTTTGACTCATTTTCTGAGGGCTTAAGAGCTTGTACTGAAGTCTATCACACTCTTAAAAAAATTATTGCAGATTTAGGTGAGAGTACAGCTTTGGGTGATGAGGGCGGTTTTGCTCCAAATCTAAAAAACAATGAAGAGCCTATACAAGTTATCATGGATGCAATTAAAAAGGCAGGGTATGAACCAGGAGTTGATATATCTATCGCTCTTGATGTTGCTAGTAGTGAGCTTGAAGTAGATGGCGGATATAAACTTGAAGCTGAAAATAGAGTTTTAACTTCAGCCCAGCTTGTTGAATATTATGCCGATTTGTGTTCTAAATATCCTATAGTCTCCATTGAAGATGGTTTAAGTGAAGATGATTGGGATGGTTGGAAGATTTTAACTGAGAAGTTAGGAGATAAAGTTCAACTCGTTGGAGATGACCTTTTTGTTACAAATGAGAAGATTTTAAAAGAAGGCATCTCAAAAGATATAGCAAACTCAATTCTTATAAAACCAAATCAAATTGGTTCAGTTAGTGAAACTATGGCAACTGTAAGATTAGCTCAAAGAAATGGTTATACTTGTGTTATGAGTCATCGAAGTGGTGAAAGTGAAGATGCTTTTATTGCCGATTTTGCCGTAGCATTAAACACAGGTCAGATAAAAACAGGCTCAACTGCAAGAGGAGAGAGAACTGCAAAATATAATAGACTTTTAGAAATTGAAAAAGAGCTTGGTTTTGGTGAGTATTTAGGAAAAGAGCTATTTTAGATTATGAGCCAAAACATAGATGAGATAAAGCAGAGTGTAAAAGGTGGAGACAACTCCAATCTACAAGTTCTGCTTGTGATTTTATCTGTTGTTGTGGCTTCTATCTTTATAGGAGAGACACTTTTTGGTAAAAACTCTTTAGAGGTTTATCTCTCTTTAAAAGAGAATAAAAAAGAGTTTGCAAAAAAGATTGATAAAATCCAACACGAAAATGCAGCTCTCCAAAAAGAGTACTTTGAGCTAAAAAGTCTTTTACCAAAAGATACAAAAAATTGAAGAAAATAGTTTTTTTAACTCTTTTTTTTTCACTAACTCTATTTGCTAGAGAGAATCCATTTGTTCCGTTTGAACAAAACATACAGCCTAAACCTATACCACCAAAGATAACCCAGCCAATCAAGCAAGAGACTCAAATAGTAAAAACCATACCTATTGAAAAGATTGAGCCTGCTAAAAAAGTGATAAAAAAACCTATAGCAAAACCAAAAAAAAAGTATAAAAAGAAAAACACATTCAAATCAAAGATGCTATTTAATGGAGAGTTTATAAAGATAAAACTTTTTAAAAACTCCATCAAGATAACAACCCAAGATAAGATGCTAAAACACTTTAGATTAACTCACCCAAATCGTCTTGTTTTTGATTTTGAGAGATTTGATATTCAAAAACCATTTTCCAAAAAAATCTACTCCAAAAAAGTAAAACAGTTAAATCTATCTCACCATGACTACTTTTACAGAGCTACATTTAAACTTGGTAAAAATAGAAAATACAAAGTCATAAAAAAATCTTACGGATATTTAATCTTGCTCTAATTTTTCCTTTTTTATATCTGTTTTGTGCATAAGCTTTATCGCTATCATTACTATTATAACCTCAAACAAACTAGCCAATATAAAAGCATAATACTGAAATTGATCAATACTACTATTGTTATAAGCTAAAGTTGCTATAGCTATAAGAAGTGTAAGTGGCATCGAGTGTGAAAGTGCAAAATATATCCACCCCTTAGTCCCAAGTATTCCACGAAATAAAAATGAAGCAATAACTCGAATAAAAATCATAGCAAAAGTGATAAGCAGAGCCTGAAACACCAAACCTTCAGTCATCAAAGACTCCAACTTAAAAGTAGAGCCGATATATACAAAAAAGATAGGCACTAAGAACCCAAATCCAAAAGTAGAGAGTTTATGTGGTAACTCTTTATGGTGTTCAAAAAATGTAGCAATAAACACCCCAGCGATAAATGCTCCAAAAGCAATCTCAAGTTTTAGTATAAGCATAAGTGCAATCATCAAGAAAAAAAGAGCCATCGAAAGCCGAATATCTTTTTCATCTTTATCAGCATAAATAGGAATAAGATAAGTCTTAAGTGCAGGATACCACCAAAAAAGCACCCTCAAAAGCTTAAATACAAAAGCAATCACAAATAAAAATAATATCAAAAGCCCAAGTGATTTATAAAGCTCTATCCCAACACCGTGTTCTAGTGCTGTAGCTGTGATAGTTAAAGCCCCAATACTTATAAGCTCTCCCAAAACCCCAATAGTCATAGAGAGATTTAACCAAAAAGTATCTTTATCAAACTCTTTATAAAGTGTCACTAAAATACCAATAGAGATAAGAGGAAGCATCACTATAAATATATCATTAAATCCTAAAATTTTTGAAACCAAAAAAGATAAAACATAAAGAAGAACGATATAAATCATCCCCTTTTTCATAATACTTTTATCTTCTTTTTGTAAAATCCTAAGATTTACCTCCGTACCTGCTAAAAACATAAGATAAAAAAATCCAACCTCAGCAATTAACTCAAAAAGATGGTTATAACCAATATAACCAATATAACCAGCGATTGAACCTAATACTATCTCAATTGGAGTAGTAGGAATATTAATAATTTTAGAGAGGTATGGAGAGATAAATATAATCACCGAAATGGTGACTATAATCGAAATTTCATCAGCCATTACAATCTTTTGCTAGAGTAAGTCCCAAAGACTCTATCAACTGTATATCGCTATTTGGCTTAACACCAGAAGTTGTAAGATAATCACCAATAACAATGGCATTTGCACCAGCTCCAAATATCTCACCCTCACGAGATGAAAACATTCTCTCTCTTCCACCTGCTATCATAATCTTTGCATCTTGAAGATTTTTTCTAACATAAGTTATAATCGATAAAGCTTCATCTACATTTAAAGGATTTATTTTTATAGGAAGTGCTACATTTGGATGAAAAAAGTTTATTGCTACTGTTTGTGGGTTTAATGTGACTAAAGATGAGACAAGTGACTCTCTATCTTGCAAACTCTCACCCATTCCAAATATACCACCAGAGCAGAGTTTTAAACCTGCATCTTTAACATTTATACAAGTTTGATATCTCTCACTCCAATCGTGAGTTAAGCAAACACTTTTATAATAATTTTCACTCGTTTCTAAATTATGATTATAACTTCCAACTCCGTGCTTTTTTAACTCTTTTAACTCTTCTATCGTTGCTATGCCATTACAAGCTATGATATTTAGAGAAGGGACTGCTTTTTTAACAGCACTTGCAACTTTTGAAACATACTCTAGCTTCTCATCACTCATCCCTTTTCCAGATGTTACTAAACAAAAACCAACTGCTCTATTTTCTTTTGCTTTTTTTGCTTCATCTACAATCTTGGAAATCTCTTTATATTTATACTTCTCTATCTTAGCGGCAAATCTAGCACTCTGTGTACAAAAAGAGCAATCCTCAGAGCAACTTCCACTTGAAATATTGCTAATCGCACACAAAAACACCATCTATGCATCTACCCTATTTTTACACTTTATACACTCAAATATATCTTTTTTTCTAAGCAATCTCTTAGCCATAACATAACCACAACCATCAGCTTCACACTTTTTAACTGTTGGCTCATATGTAGAGATAAATTTACACTTTGGATAATTTGCACATCCATAAAACTTCCCTCTTCGTGATTTTCTCTCCACAATTCCTCCACCACACTCAGGGCAAGAGACATCAGGTAATACCTCAGGAACTTTTTTATCCACCATATTTCCTTCGCCATCTATGTTTTGAGTATATTTACACTTTGGAAAACCACTACATGCGATAAACTCTCCATATCGTCCTTTTCTTTTTAAAAGCTCTTCACTACATTTTGGGCACTTTTCACCTGTTGGAATTGCTATTTTTTGGCTTTTGATATTTTTCTTGCCATCATCAACCTCTTTTATAAATGGATCATAAAAATCCCAAAGAACTTTCTGCCAATCTTTTTTACCCTCTGCTATCTCATCAAGAGACTCTTCTAAGCCTGAAGTAAAGTTACTATCTACGATATTTGCAAAATGCTTCTCTAAAAGTTCAGTCACCTTAAAAGCATTCTCACTAGGAATTAACTGCTTTTTTTCAATCTCAATATAAGCTCTTGAAGTTAAAAGCGAAATAGTTGGAGCATAAGTAGAAGGACGACCAATCTCCAAAGACTCCATCTTCTTAATCAAACTAGCTTCAGAGTAACGAGAAGGAGGCTCAGTAAAATGCTGATTTGCCTTTAATTCACTTAACTCTACTTTTTGATTTTTCTCTAAAGTTGGAAGAAGTTTATCTTTATCACTCGCTCCAAAAACTCTATAAAAACCATCAAAAATCAACTTTCTCCCACTCGCTTTAAACTTAGAGCTTTTACTCTCAAAGATGATAGATTGTGATTCAAAAAGTGCATCTGTCATCTGAGATGCTACAAAACGATTATAGATAAGAGTATAAAGTTTTAAATCATCAGGTTTTAAAAACCCCTTTGCAATCTGAGGAGTAAAAGAGATGATAGTCGGACGAATAGCCTCATGAGCCTCTTGAGCTCCTTTTGATTTTGATTTATAATATTTTGCTTTTGAAGGAAGATACTTATCTCCAAATGAGCTAAGTATATGCTCTCTCGCACTCTCTATCGCTTCAGCGGCTACATTTAAACTATCTGTTCTCATATAGGTTATAACTCCTGTTACACCTTTGTCAGTTTTAACACCTTCATAAAGTGTTTGAGCAACCATCATCGTTTTTCTAGGACCAAACCCTATAACAGAAGATGCAGTCTGTTGAAGAGTAGAGGTCATAAACGGAGGATTTGTAGATGTCTTTCTCTGTTTTTTCTCTAATGCCCCAACAACAAAACTCTCTTTGTCAATTTTCTCTTTTGCATATTTTGCTCTATCTCCAGCACTTATGGTCATCTTATCTATCTTTTCACCCTCAAACTCTACCATGATAGATTCAATACTCTTTTCAAAAAGTGCATCCAATGACCAATACTCAACAGGAATAAAAGCTTTTATCTCCCTCTCACGATCAACTACAATCTTCAAAGACGAACTCTGAACACGACCAGCACTAAGCCCTTTTTGAATTTTTGAAGCGATTAAAGGAGATAAACGATAACCAACAATTCTATCTAAAAGTCGTCTGGCCTGCTGTGCATTTACGCTATCTAAATCTATATTTCTTGGATTTTCCAAAGAGTAATCAATAGCCTTTTTAGTAATCTCATGAAAAACTATCCGAGGAATTTCAGCAGGATCCTCACCAATAGCCATAGCTATATGATAACCAATAGCCTCCCCTTCTCTATCCTCATCCGTTGCGATAAAGACACGATCGCTTTTTTTAGCTAAATCCTTAATCTCTTTAACTATCTTAGAGTGATCTCTTGATACCCTATACTCTGGTATGAAGATTTGCTCTTCGACTTTTATCCCAAAAGAACTCTTTGGCAAATCCCTGATATGTCCTTTAGAAGCAATGACTGTGTACTCTTTACCTAAAAAGTTCTCAATTGTTCTAGCTTTTGTTGGTGACTCAACGATAATTAAATTTTTCAAATTGTTTTCCATAATTAATATTGTGTTTTAAAAAAGACATTATACCAAATTTGATTTAGTTGTAAAGCTAAAATAAAATTATACACATGAGTTTGCAGATAAAAAATTAAAAATATTTGATTTAAACTCTAAGTTTCATAAAAAGTTAAAAATACTATATAAAAAATATAACCTCTTCAAATAATAAAATAAAGACATATTTTTTTCTAAAAAGGGTTAAGTTTCTTTACTTTTGTACGATTTAGTTTTGTAAGAGGCAAGGATGCTATCTTTAAAAAAATATAACAAAAGGATTTACAATGGGTTTTCAAATCAATACTAATGTGGCAGCAATGAATGCACACATGAACTCGGTTAACAACAATAGAGGTTTAGACAAGTCACTTCAAGCTTTAAGCTCAGGACTTAGAATTAATAATGCAGCGGATGATGCATCTGGTCTTGCAATTGCAAATCAACTTAACTCTCAAGCAGAGGGTCTAGGTCAAGCTATTAGAAATGCAAATGACGGTATCAATGTAGCTCAAACTGCTGATGGTGCTTTAGAAGAGTATACAAATATCATCAATACTGTAAGAACTAAAGCTATCCAAGCGGCATCTGATGGTCAAAATGGAGATTCTCGTCAAGCTATCCAAAGAGATATCAATAAACTTTTAGAAGAGGCTCAAAATATCGCTGATACAACTTCTTTTAATGGTCAAAAACTTCTTGATGGTACTTTTACAGACAAAGAGTTTCAAATCGGTGCTTATGCAAATGAAGTTGTAGGTATAGATATCGCAAATGCATCTACAAATGCAATTGGTGCTTTTGCTAGTACTACAGGTGGTGCAGTAACAGGTGGTGCAACTGCTGTAACTGCAAATATTAATGGTACTGCAGCTGCTGCAAGTTCTGCTGATAGTGCATCAGGAGCAAATACTGTAGCACATAGTGCAGGTTCAGCATGGGCAATCGCAAAAGAGATTAATGCAATTTCTAATAAAACTGGGGTTGAAGCAAGTGCTAAAACTGAGGTAACACAAGGAACAGTTGTTGGTGGTACACTTGCAGCTGGAACTACTATCAATGGTATTGATATAGGTGCGGTAAATGTTTCTGCTAATGATAGTGACAATGCATTAATGAATGCTATTAACTCTATTTCAAACCAAACAGGTGTTACTGCATCAAATGATGCTGGTCAAATGGTATTAAAGTCAAACGATGGTAGTGATATCACAATCGCTGGTACAGATAGTTCTGCCGTTACAGGTCTTGCAAATGCAACAACGGGTGGAGAGATTACTTTAGAGAGTGAAAAAGCAATTACTACTACTGCTGTTGCTGGTTTTACAGCAACAACTGCAAGTACAGGTAATGCTCTAAATTCTGTCGATGTTACGACTAGAGATGGTGCACAAAAAGCTATCAAAACAACTGATGCTGCATTAAAAAACATTGATACAATTAGATCACAAATTGGTTCGACTCAAAATCAATTAGAGTCAACGGTTAGAAATATCTCTGTAACACAAGTAAATGTTACAGCGGCTGAGTCTACAATTAGAGATGTTGATTTTGCAGCTGAAAGTGCTAATCTTCAAAAACATAATATACTAGCTCAATCTGGTGTATATGCTATGAGTCAAGCAAACTCTGCTCAACAAAATGTAATGAGACTGTTACAGTAGTAATTTTTTTATAAAATTCCAAAAGCCAAAAAGCTTTTGGAATATACTAAATCTCAAACTGTAATATCTAGATAATTTTTATAAAATTTTGTTACTTCTTTAAATATCATTTAGGTCTAAAAGCCTTCATAACACTCCAAATAAGCCCCACCAATAAGATCTATCCAGTAAAGAACAACAGGGAAAACTACATCTAAACACTCTCTTATAGATTTTGGTTTGCCAGGGAGATTTATGATAAGAGATTTTTCTCTGATTCCTGCACTTTGGCGATATAGTATGGCAGTTGGTACATATTTTAAACTCTCCTTTCGCATAAGCTCACCAAAACCTGGTAACATCTCTTGGGGATGGTCCTGTGCCTCCTGTTGTGATGATTAAAGAGCATCCTAGCTCTTGAAGCTCTATCAAAATTCCTCTCATCTTCGATGCATCTATACTCATTTTCAAGTGGATTTTTAAGATACTCACTTAAAGTATCCATTATAGCTTTTCCTGTATCTAATACAACGGCTAACTTTTTAGTCATTAAGCCATTTGGTCATAAGAGCATCATCCATCTGTTTTTTATCCCAAAGTTTATCAGCTTCACTAACTGTTTTTTGAGCAAAAAACTCAGCAAGTTTTTGTTTAATCTCTTTGAGTTCACTATCTGAAATATTGGTTGCATAAAGCTTCAAGAGTTCCATTTGAATATTTGAAAAATTATTGTTTAAAATAGCTTCACCCATTAGTAGCCTTTGAGCCTTTGTGTTTTATATTTTATTTGGATCATAGCATAAAAATATAAACTCAAAATCTTAAAAAAGAGATGAAGTTTAATTTTTGATAATTCTATTGTACGATTTTCTATAAATTATTATGAAATTTAGCACTACCTCATTTATCTATTATTTTATTCTAGCTTTTAACATATTTGTAGAAGCTAAAGATTGAATTTTATGGCATTGAAAATTTATAATTTGGATTAAGCATATTTTTATTGAAATAAGTTGCTCTCTCAAATTCGACTACATTAGTTCCTATATTTGGAAGCGATGGAAACATTAGGCTCAAATCTTTAACTATCGTTTTTGATAAATTTGCTTTTTGTTCAATGGTTCTACCTTCCATAATATGTGCAAATACATGAATAAAATCTTCTTTTTTATCTCCTGTAGAGTATGTTTTAAAAATATTTATTCTTACTTTTACATCATTTTTATAAAATAATTTTGTAGAAGTAGCTGATATATGGACTTGTTTTACTATCTCCTCTTTGGAATGTGATTTTAAAATACCTTCTGAACAATCTATTATAAAGTGTGGCATAGAGTTACTCCTTTATATAAGTTTATTTTTGAATTTTTCACTTGCACTAAATTTGTCCTGTGCAATATGTACTTTATCTTTGTAATGTTCAATAATAGTTAGAAAATCTTGTATAAAATTGTCTTGAACTTTTATAGTTAGTGTTTGCATATAAAATCCTTTCTTCAAAGTATGAACCGTTATATCTAAAATATGCCCAATTTTTAAAAGTTTATATGATTGGCTTTAGTGGTAAATTAAAATTAAAAACCAAATTTTCACAATCTAATAACATCTTGAACTTTTGGATATACTGGATAGGAGATATTTTATACAAAAATTTGTTATATCTGAACTTATTTTAACATCAAAAAGTTAAGATTCAATGATACCTCCATGACTTTCTTTAAACCTTTTCAAAACTACAAAATCGAAACTTTAAATGCTGGAGATAAATCTGTTTTTGTACTTACAAGTATTCCACTTGTAAAACATATTAAAATAAGAGCAGAAGCAAATCCATTTGATAAAATCTATGATGACTATTTCCTTAAATGGTGGATTGCCCTTAAATCTCGCAAAGTTTTAGCTATCCGACCTAACGCTTGTTCTGGTTAAAAATATCTAATATTATAATAATTTTCTCATCTGTTAAAATTTCATAAACTATTGTATAGCCTTTGAAAGTCATATCTCTAATATTCTTATCATCAAAATAATATGATTTTCTATACTTATGCGAAAAATTTACTATCTCATCAATTTTTTTAAAAAGTTCTCTTTTAAATCTTCTTGAAGCTGTAATCTTATCTTTGGCAATATGCTCAAAAATATTTTAGAAATTTTTTTTAAATTTATCATCAAGTTCAATTTGCATATTTTTCTTCAAGTTTTTTTTCTAAATTATCCATTTCAATTTTAAACTCTTCAAAACTAGTTGTTTCGGATTTTTTACTTTTAATATCATTTCTAATTTTTTGAAGTTCTTTTTGTCTCTCATAAAAACATGGGTCATGTTCTAAATTTTTATCACTTTGAACTATAACATTATCTTTTACTGTATCAATCATTTTCATAAACTCTGTCATAAAATCATCTTTAACTTTTATTGTTAATGTTTGCATGATTATCTCCAAGTGCTTTTATCTTTGATAATTATAGCAAAAAATTTGTAAGTATGCCTAGATTTTTAAAACCTAGGCATGTAAAGTTATTTACTTGGAGGATTATTTCCTCTACCGCCACCAGAAGGATTTCCTGTTGTACTTGGACAATTAGGTGGTGTTCCGCCTTTTCCCATGTAAAGCTCCTTTGTTAAATTTGCAACTAAATAAATTAGTTGCGTCTTCTGCCATCTGCAATGACACAGAATATA
>Ga0256834_1001111_pt1 | contig 18701 bp, 18 predicted proteins | sample 4281140metaG_FD_190536 | JGI IMG/M metagenome (GOLD analysis project Ga0256834, IMG submission 190536) | Hydrothermal vent microbial communities from East Pacific Rise, Pacific Ocean - 4281-140 | ecosystem: Environmental > Aquatic > Marine > Hydrothermal vents | place: Pacific Ocean: East...
TGATCAGTTTTACGGTATCAATAATACCTTGTGAATGTCCATGTGCAGAATCAAGTACGATCACATCAACACCCGCTTCAACCAGGGCTGTCGCACGTTCAAGTTGACCTACACCGATCGCAGCAGCCACTCTTAAACGTCCATGTTCATCTTTGTTCGCATTGGGATGTTTCTCTTTTTTCTCAATATCTTTAATGGTAATAAGACCGATCAGTTTGTCACTGTCATCTACAATAGGAAGCTTTTCGATCTTATGCTGCTGCATTACTTTGGCAGCATCTTCAAGAGTAGTTCCTTCTTTTGCAGTCACCAATGGTGCTGCTGTCATCACTTCAGATACTTTAAGCGTCATATCTGAAATAAAACGCATATCACGGTTGGTGATGATACCGATCAGTGTCTGCTCTGCATCTACCACAGGTACACCGGAAATATGGTACTCTGCCATCAAAGCATCTGCTTCAGAAACAGCTGCATCCGGTCCAATGAAGATAGGGTCGATAATGATACCCGATGTTGATTTTTTCACTTTCGTGACTTGAAAAGCCTGCGTTGCTACATCCATATTTTTATGAATGACACCGATCCCGCCGAGTCTTGCCATGGCGATCGCTGCTTTATATTCAGTGACCGTATCCATCGCAGCAGATACAATAGGAATATTGAGAGAAACTCTTTTGGTCAACTGTGTGCTGACAGATACTTCCTTTGGTAAAACGGTTGAATGTTGAGGCACCAACAATACGTCTTCAAATGTCAATGCTCTTTTCTTAATTCTCATATAGTATTCCTTTATAATTTATTTTGTGTAATTGACAGCTTTTTCCATGCTCAAAGCACCGTCAAAAAGTGTTTTTTCATTAAATGCTTTCGCGATCAACTGTAATCCTACAGGCAACCCTTCAGCATTTTTTGCCACAGGAAGTGAAATAGCCGGAAGTCCGGCAAGGTTGATAGCGATCGTATACATATCACTTTTGTACATTTCTAACGGATCTTCAGATGCACCGATCTCAGGTGCCACTGACGGAGCAACAGGAGACAAGATAAGATCTGCCTCTTCAAAAATGCTATTGAACTCATCTCTGATCAAGTGTCTGACTTTCTGTGCTTTTACGTAATATGCATCATAATATCCTGAAGAGAGTACAAAGTTTCCAAGTAAAATACGTCTTTTGACTTCTGTACCAAAGCCTTCGGATCTGGTATTGAAATAAAGTTCTTCCGTACTCTTTGACTCTGCTCTTGCACCGTAACGTACACCATCAAAACGTGCCAGGTTGGTTGCTGCTTCCGCGGTCGCCAAAATGTAGTAAGTGGCAATATCATACTTGGTATTTTGCATATTTTTATGCACAATGGTATGTCCTGCTGCTTCCAGTACTTTCACCGTTTCAGCATACGCAGTCTGAATATCATCATTCGCTTCTGAAATATAGTTATCGATCACAGCAATGGTCAACTTTCTATCTGCATCCATATGATTTGCGATATCTTCTATCTCAAAATCTGCAGAAGTAGAGTCTTTGTCATCATGCCCTTTGATCGCATCATATAAGATAGCTGCATCTTCAACATTCTGGGTGATTGGTCCGATCTGGTCAAGGCTTGACGCATACGAAGCCAGACCGAAACGGCTGACTCTTCCATAAGTCGGTTTCATACCCACCACACCACAGTATGCTGCGGGTTGTCTGATGGAGCCACCAGTATCTGATCCTAAAGCTGCGATAGCAATACCGCCTGCAACCGCTGCTGCAGATCCACCTGATGATCCTCCCGGTACCCTGTTGATCCCGTGTGGATTCTTTGTTGCACCGTAAAAAGAACTTTCCGTGGTCGATCCCATAGCAAATTCATCCATATTGGCTCTGCCAAATGCCATCATTCCTTTGGATTTCAGGTTTTTTATCGCAGTCGCTTCATAAGGGGCAATGTATCCCTGCAGGATCTTTGAACCTGAAGTCACAGGCCACTCTTTTACCTGGATATTGTCTTTAATGAGAATAGGGACACCCTCACCTGAAGACTCAAAACCGACATAGGCATTGAGATCTGAAGCTTTTGCTTTGGCTTCAAGTTCTGCTCTCAACTCTGCCAATTCATCAGTGGATTTTGCTAATGCTTCTTTTAGTGTTATCACATCTTACTCCCAGTTATTTAATATTCAATTTTTTCTTATAATACGACACAATTCCCAACCCAATACCAACCACGATGACAATAAAAGCAATTGAGCCCAAGATCATAGGCATTTGTAAAGGCTGGGACATATCGAACATTATGCCAGTTCTCCAACTACTTTGGCACAGCGTTCACAGGCACAGTCTTCTACTGTTGATGTAAATCTCCAACATCTCGGACATTTTGAAGCAGTCGCCTTGTGTACACTGAAGGTTTTACCCTCAACCTCAAAACTCGCCACTTGTTCACCCTCTGAAACTGTTTTCAGAGCAGAAACGACAAACCAGTCTTCCAGATCTTTACTCTCTTTGATCGGCAGGATGCTGATATCTCCAGCGATCTCCAATTCCAGTGTTGCTTTGATGACTTTCTCTTTTTTCAAGCTGTCGATCGCTTCAGAGAACTTCTCACGTGCTTCAATAAGAATAGCATCATCAAAAGAATCTGCCACTGTCGGTACTTCAACATAAAGGAGGTCAAATACATTCTCCATCCCCTCTTTAAAAAGTGACGGTGCATATTCAAGTATCTCATCTGCGGTATAGGTCAATACCGGAGCGATCAATCCCAACATTGCTTTAGAAATGTGTGCCATTGAAGACTGTGTTGCTCTTCTTACCGGATCGTTCTTGTCTTCACAATAAAGTCTGTCTTTCGTGATATCCATATAGATACCTGAAAGCTCATTGGTAATGAAGTGGTTTAGTGTTGCGAACCCTTTGAGGAAATCATAGGCATCAAAACTCGCTTTTACAGAAGCAAATACCTCTTTGGCTTTGATGAGGATCCATCTATCAAGCTCTCCGTAAGCATCCACAGAAACCAGGGCATCCAGATCATTCACGTTCGCAAGCAGAAATCTGAATGTGTTTCTGATCTTTCTATACTGCTCTGCTGTCTGTTTCAAAATATCATCAGAAATTTTCTGGTCATTCTGATAGTCTGAAAGTGCTACCCAAAGTCTAAGGATTTCAGAACCGTACTGCTTGACCACCTTTTCAGGTGCAACAACATTCCCCTTGGACTTGGACATTTTCTCACCCTTGGCATCCATCGTAAATCCGTGGGTGATGATGCTTTCATACGGTGCTTTTTCATTAATAGCAGATGAAAGCAACAGTGAGGACTGGAACCATCCTCTATGCTGGTCTGAACCCTCAAGATAAAGAGATGCCGGGTAATTCCCTGCATCATAATTGCCTGAACTCAATACGGAATTCCACGTTGAACCCGAGTCGAACCATACATCCAGGATATCTTCGATCTTTTCGAGATCATCCGGGTTATACTTTGATCCTTCAGGAAGCAGCTCTGCATTGGACATAGAGTACCAGGCATCTGCCCCATGTGTATCAAAAAGGTCTGCAATATGTTCTAAGACATCTTCATCAAAGATCACTTCTTTTGTACTTTTAATCCTGAAGAATGCTATCGGTACACCCCAGCTTCTCTGACGAGAGATACACCAGTCCGGTCTTCCCTCTACCATCGGCTTGAGTCTGTTCTTTGAAGAGGCAGGGTAAAAGTCAACACTGTCAATGGCATCGACCGCTGTCTCTCTCAAAGTTTTTTCTGCACCCTTGGCCACATCATCAATAGAGATGAACCACTGGTTCGTTGCTCTGTAGATCAACGGTTTTTTTGTTCTCCAGCAGTGTGGGTAGGAGTGTACGAATTTACTTTGCTTCAACAAAGCATCACCCAGTATTTCCAGGATCGGCTCATTTGCTTTGAAGATATGCATACCGACGAACTCTTCTGCATTTGGAAGCAGGTTGAGTCCAACTACAGATTCATCATAACATCCGCGCTCATCAACAGGCATCACCACTTCAAGACCGTATTTAAGCCCGACTTTGTAATCTTCTTCACCATGTCCCGGAGCTGTGTGTACACATCCTGAACCACCGTCCATCAATACATGGTCTCCAAGTACGATCTTGGAGATCCTTCCATTCACAGGGTTGATCGCCAAAAGACCTTCCATTTCAGTCGCTGCAATTTTTCTTGAAGCATGGCCAGAGACCACACCCTCTTCGATCATTGCATCATAACGTGCATCAGCTACAATATGACCATCATCGGTCAAAACATACATCTCTTCAGGATTCAAGGCAATACCTGTATTTGAAGGCAGTGTCCAAGGTGTCGTAGTCCAGATCACAAGACCTGCTTTCCCTTCAAGACCCAATTTTTCTTTGGCTGCATCAGAGAGTTCAAAATGGACATAGATCGAATAATCTTCTTTATCTTCATACTCTACCTCTGCATCAGCCAAAGCTGTTCTTGCTGCCCAGGACCAAAAGATCGGCTTGTGTCTCTCGACCAAAAGTCCTCTTTTTGCTACTTCGCAAAGCGTACGATAAATGTTGGCTTCAAATTTAAAGTCCATGGTCACATAAGGGTTATCCCAGTCGGCAATGACACCCAGAGATTTAAATTCGTCTCTCTGAATATCAACAAACTTGGCAGCATGTGCACGACAAAGCTCTCTGAATTTCTCAGTCGGCATTGCCTCTTTTTTGCTTTTTCCGAGTTTCTCTTCCACTTTCTGCTCGATCGGCAGACCATGACAGTCCCAACCCGGTGTCATACGCACTGCTTTACCCTGAAAATAGTTATATTTTAAAATGATATCTTTCAGAATCTTATTGAGTGCATGACCGATATGAATATCACCGTTGGCATACGGAGGTCCATCATGAAGCGTGAACATCTCAGCATCTGTACGTTTTGTTTTCATCTGCTCATAAATATCAGCGTCAAACCAGGCTTTATACTTTTTAGGTTCATTGTTTGGAAGATTCCCTCTCATCGGGAAGTCAGTTTTAGGAAGGAGTAATGTGTCTTTAAAATCCATTATTGATAATACCTTAGCTCTTTATTATCCCGTGATTGTATCGAAAAGAGGATTAGAAGCTACTTTTGATACAATTATCTTATGAAAAACATAACAGAAATCACCGAACAGATCATCAAAGAACTTACTCAGAAGAAGCAAACAATTACTTTTGCAGAAAGCTGTACCGGTGGACGTATTGCATCTGCATTCACTGCTATTTCAGGCTCATCTGCTGTTTTAAACGGCTCCTGCGTCACCTACTCCAACGAGATCAAACATTTATGGCTGGGTGTAGAAGAAACAGTTTTGGAAAATTTTGGCGCAGTCTCTCAGCAATGTGTTGCACAAATGCTCGGAGGGATCAAAAATCTGGCAGGTGCAGATTATGCCATTGCCGTATCTGGTATAGCCGGCCCCACCGGAGGCACGGAAGAAAAACCGGTTGGTACGGTCTATATTGGTTTACAGACACCTTTTTCCCAGGAAGTTTTTCACTGTTTTTTTCACGGAAACAGGGAGCAGGTTCAAGAACAATCTGTTGTCTTTGCCATTGAAAAATTGTATGAATCATTAAATTTAGGGAATTTTTAGTTTTTTAACAATTTCTCTTGACAATCAAAGGTTTCTGAGCTATAATTCCGTCCACTTATTCAAGTAATGAGTGCAAACATGTGTGACCCGTTAGCTCAGTTGGTAGAGCAATTCCCTTTTAAGGAATGGGCCCTAGGTTCGAATCCTAGACGGGTCACCACTTTTTAACATTTTTAGGTGCGGTGGTAGTTCAGTTGGTTAGAATACCTGCCTGTCACGCAGGGGGTCGCGAGTTCGAGTCTCGTCCACCGCGCCATTTCCACATATGTGTGACCCGTTAGCTCAGTTGGTAGAGCAATTCCCTTTTAAGGAATGGGCCCTAGGTTCGAATCCTAGACGGGTCACCACCAATATCGTCTTCAGCAGACAGCTCACGAAACTTATTTCGTTGGTAAATGCTTATACGGTCGCTTAGCTCAGTTGGTAGAGCGCTACCCTTACAAGGTAGATGTCACAAGTTCGAGTCTTGTAGCGACCACCATTTAACATTTCGACTGTATGGATCTAGATGACCCTTTCATCTAGTGGCCAAGGATGCTACGTTTTCATCGTAGTCACAGAGGTTCAAATCCTCTAGGGGTCGCCATTTATTTACAGTTATGGTCGCTTAGCTCAGTTGGTAGAGCGCTACCCTTACAAGGTAGATGTCACAAGTTCGAGTCTTGTAGCGACCACCATACTTTAAGTTAGTTAAAGTACAATTCTTTTCAACCTTTCAGTAGGTTTAGGTGCGGTGGTAGTTCAGTTGGTTAGAATACCTGCCTGTCACGCAGGGGGTCGCGAGTTCGAGTCTCGTCCACCGCGCCATTCTTTTTTTAACAATCACAAGCAATTACTTATTTATGCGGACATGGCGGAATTGGTAGACGCGCTAGATTCAGGTTCTAGTGGGAGCAATCCTGTGGAGGTTCAAATCCTCTTGCCCGCACCACTCAAGGCATCTACCATAAATTTGTATTTATTTTTTAATTATAAGTTATCTTTTATGGGAATAGTTATGTTTATTATTTTAATACAGTGCTGTTTGCCAACGCACCCTACAAGAACATTACAATTACTTCTATATAATATACAGACCTTTTTTCTTTACTAAATGTTTAAATCTGGATATTACTTTTTCACTTTTAAAATAAAATAAATGTGTAAAATCCCAATTTTCAAGATATACAGCATTAAATGATGGAATTGCGAACATTACTCTATTTTGATTAGATGACATTGAGTGAAAAAGTTTAATGTCATCTTCCTGAATAACTTTTTTATATTCAAAAGTCTGTTTTTTCTTATTATATATAATCAAATAAGAATCAAATTCTTTACATAAAGATACAATAAACTGTTGTAGCTTTACAGTTCTAATTCTTTCTATATTTTTAGGAATATTATCAAGTAATTTATTTGCTTCTTCACCCGTATAAGGAGTGTAAGAAGATAGAAATTCCATATGGTTGATATTCTAAACCTTCATTATCTACTATAAGATTATCAATATCAGGAAAAATTTTCTTAATTTTTCTAATTTCAGATGGCAGTAATTTTATATTCCTACACATCTTATTAAAACTAACCTCTCAACCTTATCCTCACAGACTCTTCATGCGCAGTTAAACCTTCCGTATTAGCGATCAACGCACACTGTTCGCCTATCTCTTCCATACCCTTCTTAGACATAGAGATAATAGATGACTTCTTCAAAAAGTTATCTACACTAAGAGGTGAGTAGAATTTCGCTGTACCACCTGTTGGTAAAGTATGGTTTGGTCCTGCAATATAGTCACCTATCGGCTCTGGTGTATTTTCTCCAAGGAAAATGGCACCTGCATGCTTAATACTGTCTAAAAGGCTCATCGGATCTTTTGTCACTACTTCAAGGTGTTCAGGAGCAATTTCGTTCATCAGATCGATCGCCTCTTCCATTGAAGCAGTTACGATAATGGCACCACGTTCTTCAATAGACTTTCTTGCGATCTCTTCACGAGACAGTGTCCCAAGATACTCTTCTACTTTGTCAGAAACCTTATTTGCCAACTCTTCATCAGTCGTGATGAGAATAGAAGATGCCATTTCATCGTGTTCTGCCTGAGAGAGAAGGTCTATCGCCAGATAATCTTCTCTGGCTGTTTCATCTGCCAAAATACCGATCTCAGAAGGTCCGGCGATCATATCGATATTGACTTCTCCGTAAACCAGTTTTTTCGCTGTTGCCACAAAAATATTTCCCGGTCCTGTGATGACATCCACTTTAGGGATGGTTTCTGTTCCGTATGCCATTGCACCTATCGCGGAAGCACCACCCACTCTAAAGACTTTCGTTACTTTACAGAGGTGACAGGCTGCCAAAAGTAATTCATTGAGTTCATTGTCCGGGGCAGGTGTACAAACAACTATCTCTTCAACACCGGCAACCTGCGCCGGTATCACGTTCATTAACAATGAAGATGGATACGCGGCTTTCCCTCCAGGGATGTAAAGCCCTGCTCTATCAACTGCAGTTACTTTTTGTCCTAAAATAGTACCATTTGCTTCCGTATCCATCCACGTTTTCGGCATAAGTTTCTGGTGATAATTCTCAATTCTGTCATACGCCAAATGTAAAGCATCACGAAGTACAGGATCTATATTTTCATACGCTTTAGCCATATCATCCGTACTGACTAAAAGTTCAGCATCCTCTTTAGGTTCCCATCTGTCAAATTTTGCGATTTGCGCTTTAAGTGCGCTGTTTCCTTCTGTCTGGATCTCTTTAAGCAGACCCGAAACAATACTTGTCACACCTTCTATATCCATCTTGCCACGTTCTAAAAGTTCATTGAAGTTTGCTTCAAACGTATCATCACTGCTGTAAAATATTTTCATTTTCTATCCTAATTATCGATGCTGTAAGGGTACAATACCCTACACCTTATATTTTCGTTCATATCTAGGGAGCATACTCTCATTGCCCAACACACCACCCTGATGAATGTAGAGTGTTGGTTTTGAAAAAATTTCAGGATGAGCGAGTAAAACACGCCATCCCAAAGGATCATAAAGCAGATCGAACTCTACTCCCGTTTCTTGATGCAATTTTAACCAAATTTTGTAGTTTTCTTTATAAAGTTTGCCAAAATGATGTTTTTTTTCCAAGCTCAAAATACTTGGATACTGATTTTCATCTTTTTCCAGTTCTGAAAATTGCTTTTTTAGATAATTTGTATCACCCACACAGGGGGTCGTGTAAACACGAATACTGGATGTTTCATGTTTCATATTGAATGATTTTTGGAGAAACAGGGCTGTCGTTCCAGTACCCGATGGCAAAAATACATTTAATACTTCTATATCTTGTTCTTTTTGCCAACCTACGATCTCTTTGGCTAAAACCTGAATACCATATTCAGCCTCTTTCTGTCGACCACCTTCCTCAATCAGCAATACACCACTTGTCGGGATGAGGGTATCTCGACCTACAGTAAGATGCATACCGTTATCTATGGCAGCTTTATAATTCCCATGGGGATTTTCAGTCAGATAATCTGCTACATGATCGACAATATATTCAAACTCCCAGCCTTTCATCTTAGCAAGTACAGAAAGTGAATACATCGCATTGGACTGTGCAGAGCCATAAGAGACAATTTTTTTTACATCAGGAAAGTCATTTTGAAGGAAATAATGAAATTTACGTGCTTTGTTTCCGGAGAAATCCGGATGAAGAAGGTCATCGCGTTTTAAATAAAATTGTTGATTCTCAAAAGAAATGAATTCTACGGGAGAAGGAGAGTTTAAAACAGGTGTATCAATGAATACACCTTCTGAACGCTGAACGCTGAACACTGAACGCTAATTGCGCCCCACGCAATTCAAATCATCAAACGCCTGCTCAAGACGAGCAATCATAGACTCTTCTCCAGCACGAAGCCACTTACGAGGATCATAATAACTCTTATTCGGTTTATCTTCACCCTCTGGATTACCGATCTGCCCCTGAAGATAGTCATGGTTCTTAGCAACATATCCTCTGACACCATCCCAGAATGCCCATTGTGTATCCGTATCAATATTCATTTTGATCACACCATACCCGATCGCTTCACGAATATCTGAAAGTTCAGAGCCGGAACCACCATGGAAAACAAAATTAACAGGTTTTTTATCTGTACTGTATTTCTTTTCAATAAATACTTGAGAGTTATCAAGGATTGTTGGTGTCAAGACAACATTTCCCGGTTTGTACACACCGTGAACATTTCCAAAGGATGCAGCGATCGTAAACTTGTCAGAGACTTTCATCAATTCTTCATAGGCATAGGCCACCTCTTCAGGCTGGGTATAAAGCAGTGCATTGTCAATGTCTGTATTGTCAACACCATCTTCTTCACCGCCAGTGACACCCAGTTCGATCTCAAGCGTCATTCCCATTTTCGACATACGCTCCAGATAAGTCTTACAAGTCTCGATATTCTCTTCAATAGGCTCTTCCGAAAGGTCTATCATATGAGAAGAAAAAAGAGGAATACCGTATGCTTTGAAATGTGCTTCACTGGCATCCAGTAATGCATCGATCCAGGGGAGCAATTTACGTGCTGCATGGTCTGTATGCAATATGACCGGTACACCATAAGCTTTTGAGACAATATGCACATGTTGTGCACCCGAGATTGTTCCTAAAATAGCAGCTTCATCAGAGGGAAGTCCTTTTCCTGCATAAAAAGCTCCACCGCCATTTGAAAACTGGATCACTACAGGTGAATTTACTTTTTTTGCTGATTCAAGCACTGCATTGATAGAAGAAGTGCTTACCACATTGACCGCAGGAAGAGCAAAGCCTTCCTCTTTAGCGACAGTAAACACACTTTGAAGATCATCACCCGTAATTACACCAGCATCAACGATATCTAAAACTTTTGTAGCCATAACTTTCCCCTTAAACAATTATTTTAATTTTATTTTTGCACTTTTCATTAGATCAGAAATCACTTTTTCTTTGGCAATTTGCATATGCAAGGTATCTTTTAACTGCTCATATGGTGGTAATTTTTGTTTAGACTTTGCTTTTTTGGAAGCTTTTTGAATTTTATCATAAGCAGCTTTCAACTCTTTTTCACTTACTTCCGTCTTCATTATTTTATTTTGCATCCAGAAGTTTGCCAAAGCAGTTTTTTTCTCTTTTGAAGGGATATCTGTTTTGACTGCAGACTCGATCAGTTTACTTGGCGCGATCATTTGAAGTACACGTTCTTTATCTGTTTTTGGGATACTTCCCCAAGTCGCTTTACCTTTTGAGATCGCATGTAAAGCATTGTTGGCATCTTCAACAGAAATATAGGTACCATTGATACTTCCTGCGATCATATTGGCATCAATAAGTGTAATATTGACATCTTTCATCAATTTTCCAATGATGGCTTTTTCACTCATTTGCATTTTCATACTGGTTTTGATCTTATCAAATTCAGGTATAGGTTTTGTACTGTTGGACTCTATAGCACGTTTTTTCAAGTTATCGTAGACTTCTTTTACCTGTGCATCTGTTACCGGATTTTTTGAAGCCTGTCTCTGCATCCAAATACGTGAGAAGATCGCTGTTTTTTCCTGATTTGTCAACTCTTTTTTAGCGGCATCTTCAGCTAATTGTGCGACTGACATTTCCTGAATAAGCCTGATACGCTGTTTTTTAGGTAAAAGGTCAAAGTCTTTTACCTGACCCTTTGTTCTTTTGGAAAGATAGGCATCTGCATCTTTTTTGATGATCTTTTTGCCATTCACCAGTGCAATCACTGCTTTGGATGATCTGGTTTTCGGTTTCTGCACATGAGGTTTGGCATTGACATCCAATCGACTCAGATCGACCATTCCAGGTGTTGTATCTTTTTTGTGCATCATATTCGTTAAAGAATCTTTTAAATGATCTGCTGATGCGTTACTGGCAAACAAACCTAGAACGGTACATAAAAGTGCAAATTTTTTCTTCATATAATCCTCTCCCTCCCTACTTTATAAAAACTATTTTTTTGTGCTGTTTGCTTCTGCTGACATATCAACAATCTTTGCTTTTGCTTTAAGTTCTTTAGCCATTTCTGAGATCTTTACGGCAAACTGTTTTTGCTTAAGTGAAGCAATGATCTTGTCTTTTACCTGATCATAGCTAAGTGGTGTTGGATCCATTTTTTCTTCAAGATAGATCACATGGTAACCAAATTGTGTTTTTACAGGTTTTTTTGTAATTTCACCTTTTTTAAGTGCCCAAGCTGCCTTTGAGAATTCAGGCACCATTTGACCTTTTGTAAATGTACCGAGATCTCCGCCTTTTGGACCGGAAGGACCTGTAGATTTTGTTTTTGCCAATTCAATGAACTTGACTTTAAGGTCATTATCTTTCTTTGACTCAAGCTCTTTTATGATATCTAAAGCCTCTTTTTCCGTTTTAACCAGGATATGTCTTGCATGCATTGTAGCAGGACGAAGAAATTTGGCTTTATTTTTCTCATAAAACTCTTTTGCTTCACTATCACTTACAATTGTGTTATCAAGCTGTTGTTTCATCCACATATTGACAAGAAGTTCTTCTTTTATCTTCGCCATAGCCTGTTTGAAATCAGCACTGTTTTCAATACCTTCTTTTTCCGCCAACTCAGTAAAAAGTACTTTTTCCACCAATCTTTCTTTGATCATGTTCTGTTGTGCTTTATCAAGCTGAGAAAAGTGTGCATTGGGCTGTGCCGCTGCTACAAACTGCTCTGCATCCTGCTTAGTTATATTTTTACCGTTCACTGTTACCAGGATATCTGATGCAACCACTGAAGTTGCCATAACAGCCACTGCCAATAGTGAAGTTTTCGCGAATTTTAACATATACGTTTCCTTTGATTTTTAAAATTTACTTAAGATTATATCCCCAATTAGTAAATCGTTGATTAATATGCTAATATTTTATTCTTATTAGATTAAAAAGAAGGTATGGCACCATGGCTAAAATAAAAAAAGCAAGCAAAAAAGAAATCGAAGAGATAAAAACACTTTTTTTGGAACATTATCCAGATTCTGTTACAGAATTAACATATAGGAATCTCTATGAATTGCTCATTTCGGTCATGTTGTCGGCACAATGTACAGATAAACGTGTCAATATCATCACCCCCGCACTTTTCAATGCATATCCCAATCCTGTTTCCCTTGCCAATGCGGATCTAAATGAAGTAAAATCTTACATCAACACCTGTTCTTTTTTCAACAATAAAGCCAAAAACCTCATCAAAATGGCACAGTCGGTTGTTGAGAATTATGGAGATGAGATACCTCTGGAACGTGATGAATTGGTAAAACTTGCCGGGGTAGGACAGAAAACCGCCAATGTTGTTATGATAGAATACACCGGAGCCAACCTGATGGCAGTAGATACCCATGTCTACAGGGTCGCTCACAGACTGGGACTGAGTGATGCTAAAACTGCGGTGAAATGTGAAGAGGAGTTAAGTAAAAAGTTTAAAACTGACCTGCACCTATTACATCAAGCCATGGTTCTTTTCGGCAGATACAAATGTAAAGCCATTAAACCTGAGTGTGAGGGGTGCTTCATGGAAGCACACTGTAAAACCACACAAACTTTTAAAGTTTAATTTCTTTCACTATTCATCATGTGAACGTCTATGATAACGTTCAACAATATCCGGATCATGATGAAGGTTGATCTTTGCATCCTCTTTCCCCTCGTACGGAATTTGGGCAAGTACATAACGTATGGACTCTAATCTAGCTCTTTTTTTATCATTACTGTTAACAATGATCCATGGTGCATACCCAGTATGTGAACGGCTGAACATCTCTTCCTTGTAATACGTTACCTTATCCCACATCTCTTGAGCTTTTTGATCTACAGGACTTAATTTCCAGTGCTTAAGAGGGTTAGACATACGCTCTTTAAATCTTTTTTGTTGATTTTCTTTTGTAATTGAATACCACAACTTAATAAGTATAATTCCGTCATCCATAATTGAATGTTCTATCTCAGGTACTTGTTTCATAAACTTTTCATACTGTTCTGGCGTACAAAAATCAAATACAGGTTCTACAATAGCACGATTATACCAGGAACGGTCAAAGAAAGTGATCTCACCCGGGTTTGGTAAGTGCTGGAAATAACGTTGGAAGTAAAACTGCCCTGTCTCAACTTCAGTAGGTTTTTGCAGAGCAACCACTCTGAATTTTCTGGGGTTAAGATACTGGGTAAAACGCTTAATAGAACCACCCTTACCTGCCGCATCACGTCCTTCAAAAATGATCATCACACGCTTATTATTGTCATAAACCCAGTTTTGTAATTTTATAAGCTCTACTTGTAGCTCTTTCAACTCATTTTCATACTCAACATTACGGGTGATCTTCGCAAGTTTTTTCTTGTTCATCAATTGGGTCAAGCCACTTTTGGTTTTTAAGAGATGCATATTCTCTTCAAGCTCTTTAAGGATCTTTTTTGCTTTTTTATCTTCTATATTCTTATTTAAATACTCTATGTCCTGAAATATTGTTTTCATTTTTTTCCTTGAAAAAGTTGACCGCTCAACCTAATAATATATGAGATCCATAATAAACCCTCATTTATTAATTTTACTCCTACTTGTCTTAAGTTAAAATGATATCTTTCATTATTTAAATTGATTTTATGATCTCTTTCAGTACGAGATATGTTTTCTCAACAGATCCTATATTGACCATTTCTCTTGTGGAGTGAGGATAACGTATCGTCGGTCCGATGGAAGCGAACTTCATCGTCGGATATTTTTCTGCGATCACCCCACATTCAAGCCCGGCATGAATGGCCATGAGCTTACTTGTGCCAAATACTTTTTTCATCTCTTTGCTGACAAGATCGGTAAATACAGATACATCCGGTTTCCAGGCAGGATATTTGTCTTCCACTTTCACAGAAAAACCGTAGGATTCAAAAAAATCAACTGTTTCTTCTGTCAGGACTTCAAGTGAATCCGCATCCATGGCTCTCGCAGAGGTCTCAATAGAGATCCCACCTTTTTCATCAGCTGTGATAATGGCAAGGTTGATACTGACATCAGGAATACCAAGCTCTTTATTGTCCGCTCTGACTCCCTGCTTAAATGCATGAATCAAGTGAATGATCTTCTCACCCTCTTGCAATATGGACGGCTGTTCCTTAAGTTCTCTGACTGTGACATCTCCACTGCCGATAAGTCCATTTTCACTTCGTATGATCGCCACCGCATTGGCAGGAATAGAGTTACGCCTTTCACCGGCATAGAGACTGGCCAACTGTGTAACAGCGTTTTCATACAAATAGTCACCCAGTACTTTGATCGCAGAAGGGATCCCTTTGTCTATATCCACACCGGAATGCCCACCAACCAGACCTTTGACCGCCACTTCATAACAGCTCCCTTTGCCTTCAACATATGCATCTTGTTTATGGGCTGTAATATCTGCACCGCCGGCACAACCGATATAGACTTCTGCATCATCTTCACTATCCAGATTCAGCATATATCTGCTCTTAAGATCAAAAGCCACTTCATTGGCCCCTATAAGTCCTATCTCCTCATCCGAAGTCAGCAAAAACTCCAATGCCTGACCTTCATCCATCAGCTGCATCATCATAGCGATCGCCATACCATTATCGGCACCCAGAGAAGAGTCTTTGGCTTTCATCCAGCCCTTTTCCACATAGGTCTCTATCTTTGGTGCTTTCCCCATACAGACCATGTCATAATGTGCCTGTAGACAAAGTGTTGGTTCTCCCTTGAAAATATAAATGTTCTTCACGGCATCCACTTCAACCTCATATCCTCTCTCGTTTGCAAAAGTCACAAGGAAATCTAAAAGTCTGTCGGCATCTTTGGAGCAGTGCGGTATCTGTGTTAATGTTTTAAAATGTTCTATGATATTTGACATATTTTATCTCTCTTTCAATAATTAAAAGTATAGTACAATCAACTAAAAATATCAGGATATGTCATGTGCCTCATTCTTACCATCGTTATGTTTGTTCTTGGAATTCAAAACCTGATGCAGGGATATATCATGATGGCATCATTACAGCTTTTGCTGGCATTTGTTTTTCTTTTTTTGCTTTGGAGAAATATTCAACTGGCACGTTGTGACAGAAACGGTAACTGTAACAGCTGTATGCTGCCTGAATGGCTCACTAAACGATTTAAGAAAAAAGAGAAAGAGTAATGGAACATTTTTTCACCTGTCCCTACTGCTGGGAACGTATATCCATGATATTGGATAGCTCGGAGGAAGAGAGTGATTATATTGAAGACTGTGAAGTCTGCTGTCGGCCTATTGAACTTATTTTTAAATTTTCGGGAGAGATGCTAATAAGTTTTGAAGCCAGAAGAATGGAAGGTATTTAACACTCTCCCTCTATCTTCTCAAAACGCGCTACTATTTGACCGTCCACCTCTACTTTTTCAATGAACATTTCATAAGGGCGTACCCAGAAACCTTCTTCTCCATACAGTGCTTTATAGACCACCATCCACTCCTCAGTTTCAGAATGTCTGGCAGTCATCATCACCTTATACAGGTTACCCTTATAATGTCGGTACAATCCTGTTTCCAAATGCATTAAAATTTCTTTCCAATATAATAATCATAGACCCATGTTGAAACAGCATTCAGTTCTGCCTCAGTCAACTTCCCTTTTTGAGATGGCATTACCCCATGTTTTTCCAATGCCATCGCTTGACACATACTTTTCTCTAACGTCGGGTAGATCACATAGTCTTTAATAAAAGCAATGACCACCGCTCTATGGATCTCATCGTCAAGGTCATCCACGATCTTAATATTGTTTTTGAGTTGGTTGGATACTTCTACCATTGGCGGCGCTTTAATACTTTTAAGTATTTTCATCGTCTCCTCTTTTGTGATCATCTTAATGTGACAAGAAGCACATTTTGCTTCAAAAACCTTTTCACCATCCACTTTTGTTTCTGCTGATACAAAGGATACGATCCCAAGTGCGATACCTATAATAGATAGTATTTTTTTCATTTATTCTGTCCTTTTTAATGTAAATACCCATATTCTATCACAAAAATAATTCAGTCACTCAAAAACTATTTTGGAGTACAATTATCAAAACCATATGAAAAGGATTGATAATGGCTAAAAATATTTTTGATTGTCCTCTGCCAAATGAAGAGGGTTACTTTGGAGAGTACGGCGGAGCCTTTATCCCGCCTGAACTCCAAACCATTATGGATGAGATCACAACTGCCTATGACAAGATAAGAAAAGACCCAGAATTCCTAGAAGAGCTTACCGATCTTTACCAACACTATGTTGGTCGTCCAAGTCCTATTTTCCATGCCAAACATCTTTCAGAGAAATACGGTGCTGAAATCTATTTGAAAAGAGAAGACCTCAACCATACCGGCGCACACAAGATCAACCACTGTCTGGGAGAGGCACTGCTTGCCAAAAAAATGGGGAAGAAAAAACTCATTGCTGAAACCGGTGCAGGACAACATGGCGTGGCACTCGCAACTGCGGCCGCTCTAGTCGGACTTGAGTGTGACATTTACATGGGTGAAGTCGATATGGCAAAAGAGCACCCAAATGTTGTACGTATGCACATTTTAGGTGCTAAAGTCATCCCTGCAACACATGGCAGACGTACACTGAAAGAAGCAGTTGATGCTGCTTTTGAAGCTTACATGGGAGATCCTGTCACACAATTTTATGCTATCGGTTCTGTTGTAGGTCCGCACCCCTTCCCTAAAATGGTAAGAGATTTTCAATCCATTGTCGGAGTGGAAGCCAAAGAGCAGTTCCAGCAAATGACAGGAAAACTTCCTGACAATCTTGTTGCCTGTGTAGGCGGAGGTTCCAATGCTTTGGGTCTTTTCACAGCTTTCATGAATGATGAAGCAGTTGCTATGCATGGTGTAGAACCGGCAGGAAGAAGTTTAGAGATCCCCGGAGAGAATGCCGCAACCATGACACTGGGAAAACCGGGAGTGATGCATGGGTTTAAATCTTATATGCTTCAGGATGAGCAGGGGGAACCGCAGGAAGTCTATTCCGTAGCATCCGGCCTGGATTACCCTTCAGTCGGACCACAGCATGCTTACCTGAAAGACTTGGGTCGAGTAAACTACGCAAGCATCACCGATAAGGAAGCCATAGATGCATTCTTCGAACTCTCACGAGAAGAAGGCATCATCCCGGCCATCGAATCCTCCCACGCAATAGCCTACGCCCTCAAGCTTGCAAAAGAACCAAACATAGGCACCATCCTCATCAACCTCTCCGGAAGAGGAGACAAAGACATAGACTTCGTAGTAGAAAACTACGGAAAAGAGTACGGAATCGCGTAAGCAATTAGACCATCAATCACACGAGAGTGTGCTTTGTCACGATGAGCACCCTTGAAAGCGAAGCGATTTGAGAATCGTGACGCTTTTTTGTTTCTTTTTACTAAAAAAAGAAAGAGAGAAACAACACCACAATCCAAATGCAAGGAAATTTGTTAAACAAACTAAAACTACAAATAAATACATCCAATTCACACTCTATTAACACTTAAACCTTATAATAAAATACAAAACCAAGGAGTTCATCATGCAAAAATGGAGCCTAAACTTCAGACTCTGGCACTGGATCCACGCAGTCGTGATCCTCGGCCTCTTAGGAACCGTCTTCCTAAGAAAAACCTTCTTAAGCTGGAGAACAAACTCAGAAATACTCTCAAACAAACTCTCAGGTATAGACATTTCCGTCACCGCGGATCAGGCCAAAATGCTGGCCAAATCCATCCGTGCACCTATGTGGGAGTGGCATATACTACTGGGATATGCTTTGGCTGCTTTAGTAGTCTGGAGAATAGCACTTTTTTTTACACAAAGCGGTAAACAAAATTATCAAAATTTAAAAGAAGAAAGTCTGCATAAAAAGATTGTAAAACTTGGATATATTGCCATTTATATAGTCATTGCTTTTATGACTGTAAGCGGTCTTGTCATCCATTTTTACCAGGAATTAGGACTGCTAAAAGATACCGCGCACGACATTAAAGAAATTCATGAGTTGGTTTACAATGCACTGCTTATTTTTGTACCCTTAC
>Ga0256834_1001112_pt1 | contig 18694 bp, 8 predicted proteins | sample 4281140metaG_FD_190536 | JGI IMG/M metagenome (GOLD analysis project Ga0256834, IMG submission 190536) | Hydrothermal vent microbial communities from East Pacific Rise, Pacific Ocean - 4281-140 | ecosystem: Environmental > Aquatic > Marine > Hydrothermal vents | place: Pacific Ocean: East Pacific...
AACGTAGTAAGGGCATTTTTAAAAATTTGTTCAAAGCCTAAAAACTTTAAAATACTTAAATTTACACTTGGGTGCAATCGAATTCCTCCTTTATATGGTCCAATAGCATTGTTAAATTGAACTCTGTGTCCTAAATTAACTTGAACATTTCCTTCATCATCTACCCAAGAAACTCTAAAAGTTAAGATACGATCAGGCTCAACCAATCTCTCAATTATTTTTGCTGATTCATATTGTGGGTTTTCATTGTAAATTGTTTCAATAGACTCTAATACTTCATGCACTGCTTGTAAGTATTCTTTTTCACCCGGATGCTTTGTTTCCAAGTTTGTTAATATCTCTTGTACATTCATAATTTTATTGTTAATACCTATTAAAAATTGAATAATTTAAATTTTAAGCAAAAATACTTTTATTTATTACAATTTTTATAAAATAACTCAATAATTTTATTGATTTGCTACTTTTATTACGCCTTCGAATATTTGTATATACTTACATGAAAATTAAAATTTTACATAAACCCGTCTGGAGGTAATTCGTCTATTGATTCCTCCAGCGATTCTTGATTTACTTTTAGTTTAAAACCTTCTTTGTAAATTGCTGCTTTGTTACTTTTTCCTTCAATAATTATACATAAAGGCTCTTTAAATTTAATGTGCCTTAAGTAAGTATCTTCATAAACCGCTTCTTGTTTGTTTAAATATTCTAAATCAAAAAATCCATCATTTATGAATGGGTTTATGGTTAAATAACCCACCTTAAATGATGTTAAATTTTGAAAGAAATGCGTTCCTTGACTTGGATCAATTCTAAAATTGTTTAACCCTGATTCAACTATTACTTTTGCAGCAGAAATTTGAGGCCAAATAACTGGTATTCCAAGCCATGGATCGCTTGACCCCCATCTTCCTGGGCCAACCAAAACATATTGCTTTTGATTTTCTGTAAATTTTGTATTTATTTGCTCAACAGCTGTAGCAATTTCTCTTGTATTTGCTGAATTGAATGTTTCTGGTTTTACATATACAAAATCGTATATATAATCATATTTTCCATTTCCTAAAGCAGATTCTGAGTAAATTATAGTATCTTTTTTATTGAAATCATCGGGTAATTTAGTCATACTTTCATTTGTTTCAACAATTGGTCTTATTTGTAAAAAACTAAATTCCTTAGGGTTTCCTTTTGGAACATCTAAATTTATGGCGAATTCCATTTCTATTGGATTTCTCATTTCACGCTGACTAATACGTAATAAATCTTGTAAAATTTCTGGTAATGGAAATGTATTGTATTTTAAAATATTATCAAAAGTAATCACTCTAATTCCATCATGTAAAACACCTGGGCGAATTACATTATTTTGTAAATCATAGGTTGAAGCAACAAATTTTAATGACCCGTGCTTTTCTGCTCTACGTATAGAAATTTTCTTTTTATTGATAGCTTCACTTGTTGAAACTTTATAACTTTCAGGGTTCATATCCAATCCATATAAGTACTGTTGTGTATCTCTTTGCGTTGAACCAGGAGAGGAAAGTTGTAATACTTTTTTTGGATGATATGGAGAAAATCGTAATGTTTTTCCTCCACCCACAATTATTTCTCCTAAACCCAGTGCTATATTTGCTATACCTTCATTTGGTTTTTCATTTCCAATTGGATAAAAATTTATAGAACGCGCTACACCAGAAATATTTGGATAATAAACATCTGCATATTGTTTTCCTGTAACCTCTTGCAAAATTACTGCCATTTTTGCTTCTTCAATAGTATGTGATGTCGCTTTTAAATAAACCTTGCTATTTATAAAGAAAGAAGAAGCCATTACCGATTTAATTGCATTTGAAACCATTTCTACCATTTTTACAATCTCTGTGTTGGGTAACATATAGGTTGAAAAGACGCCTGCAAAAGGCTGGTAATGAGAGTCTTCTAATACACTTGAGGATCGAATAGCTATGGGAGATTTTGTAACTTTTAAAAAAGATTCAATATCTTCTAATACCCATTTTGGTAATGGTTTTGATATAAATGTTTCTAAAATTTCCTCATCATTATTACACTTAGCAACAAAGCGAATTAGTTTATGTTTTTCAATAAATTCATCAAAAACTTCTGTACTTAAAACTACCGTTCTTGGAATAGAAATGTTAACATCTTTATATTTTTTATTTAGAGTATGCCTTTTTAAAAAAGAATCAATAAAAGCAAGTCCTCGTCCTTTACCTCCTAGCGCTCCATCTCCAATTCTAGAAAATCCTAAATATTCATCATACCTATTTTTATCAAACTTAGAAATTATACCTCTAGCTCTAAAACTTTTGTACGCCCTAATAGCTCTAATTAAAAAATCTCTAATTTGTTCAGGGTCTTCAAAATCCTTAAGTTCAACTTTACTAAATAAATTTGCCAAAGGAAAAAGCGCTCTAGATTTTAACCATTTTGAATATTGACTTCGTTCAGCATGGTAAACAATTGCTTCAGGAGTTACTGTTGCAAGTGCTTTTTGAAAAGCTGTTAAATCTTTTACCGTAGCTATTACTTTTTTTTGAACAGGATCCCAAAATTCAAAATCTCCAAACAAAAAATAATAATTAATGTAATTTTTAATTTCTTCTTCTAAAGCATCGGTATGTTTGTATAAAAATTTACCTTTTAATTTTAATGCGAGTTTTTCATTATTACTATCAGATGATTGAATTAAAAAAGGAAAATAACGTTTAAATCCTCGTACATATTTTAAAAATTTAAAACCCGCCTTAGGATCTCTTTTACCACCTCTAAAATAAGAAACATCTGAAATTACACCTAATAAGTTATTTTTATACTTTTTAAACAAACTTAATCCTTCTTCATAATTAGTTGCCAATAATATTTTTGGTCGTCCACGCATTAACATCATTCTACGGTGTTCATTTAGTCCCTCTGACATAAATGCGGTAGTTTGATTTAAAAGTACTTTGTAAAATATTGGTAAATACTTAGAATAAAATTTCAATGAATCTTCAACTAATAAAATAGCTTTTACACCGATTCGTTCAATATCATTTTCTGCATTCATCCTATCCTCAGTAAGTTTGATAATGGCTAAAATAATATCAGCATTTCCATTCCAATGAAACACATAGTCTATAGCACCTGTACTCTCTTTACTCAATCTTTCTCTCAATTGTGTTGAATAATGGCTAATTGCTGCTATTGGAATATTTGGGAAAACTTCTTTTATTAATTTTGATGTTTCAATAGTTTTAGCATTTCCAATATCTAACCAAGTAATAACCAAGTCAATATTTTGATTTTGCATCATTCTAATAGCTCTTTTTGCAGAGTTTGCGTGTGCAAAACTAGGAGGATATCGTAAATTTAGATTTGTATATTCATTAAAAATTTGTTCATCAATTCTACCATCTTCCTCTAACATATAATAATCATAGTTAGAACAAACAATTAGAATTTTATGTATTCTATTTTGCATTAACTTGTCAAATGCAACTTCTTCAAATTGATACGACTTTAAATCGGGAATTGGATTTTTATTCATTTATAAAAAAGGCATTAAATTACCTATGCAAGATATTATTTTACTTATAAAATACAGTAAATTTGTCAAGATAAATTCTTATAAAAAAAGAGGATTGTAATATACAATCCTCTTTTAAATATTATTATAAGACTAATTGTTATACAACTCCATGTGCTAACATTGCATCAGCAACTTTAACAAATCCAGCTATATTAGCTCCTCTCACATAGTCTATATAACCATTTTCGTTTTTTCCAAATTTTGTGCAAGAGTCATGAATATCAGCCATAATTTTTTTAAGTCTTTTATCAACTTCTTCACGAGTCCAGTTAATACGTAAAGAATTTTGACTCATTTCTAACCCTGAAGTTGCAACACCTCCAGCGTTTGATGCTTTACCTGGTGCATATAAAATTTTGGCAGCTTGAAAAGTGTGAACTGCTTCAGGTGTAGAAGGCATATTTGCTCCTTCGCTTATAACATAACATCCGTTACTTAATAATAATTTGGCATCTTCTCCGATTACTTCATTTTGGGTTGCACAAGGCATTGCCACGTCACACTTAACCCCCCAAGGTCTCTCTCCTGCAAAGAATGTTGCATTTGGATATTCTTTGACATATTCGCTAATTCTACCGCGTTTATTATTTTTAAGATCCATTACAAATGCCAGTTTGTCCTCATTTATACCTTCTTCATCGTAAATATATCCTGATGAATCGGATAAAGTAACAACTTTAGCTCCTAATTGAGTTGCTTTTTCACAAGCATATTGAGCCACATTACCAGAACCTGAAACGGTAACTGTTTTACCTTTTAAGTCATCACCTCTTGTTTCAAGCATACTTTGTGCGAAATATACAGTACCATATCCTGTTGCTTCAGGTCGGATTAACGACCCTCCCCAAGACATTCCCTTACCTGTTAATACACCTGTAAATTCATTTCTTAATTTTTTATACATTCCAAATAAATAACCTATTTCTCTACTACCAACTCCTATATCTCCCGCAGGAATATCAGTATTTGGACCAATATGGCGAAATAGTTCACTCATAAAACTTTGGCAAAAACGCATAATTTCAACATCTGATTTTCCTTTAGGGTTAAAATCAGATCCTCCTTTTCCTCCACCCATTGGTAATGTAGTTAATGCATTTTTGTAAACTTGCTCAAAGGCTAAAAATTTAAGGATGCTTAAATTTACCGTAGGATGAAAACGCAACCCCCCCTTGTAAGGGCCAATTGCTGAATTCATTTCAATTCTATACCCTCTATTGACTATTATTTCTCCCAAATCGTTAATCCAAGGAACTCTGAACATTAATACTCTTTCAGGCTCAACCATTCTCGTTAAAATTTGCTTTCCGTTATAAATCTCATTACTAAGAATAAAAGGAATAACCGTTTCAGCCACTTCTTCTACCGCTTGTAAATACTCAGGCTCATATGGATTTCGTTTCTTAACTAAATCCATAAATTTTTTTAATTCTAGTTTTGTTGTTTCCGGTTCCATAACTTCTGATTCCATAATTTAAAGGTCATTTTTATGTTTATAATGTATTTCCTATAAAATTAAAGTAATTTTTTAAAAAAACCATTAAAATTTATTTTTATTATTATTAAACTTTCCTTATTTACAACGTTTTCGATACACTTTTTTTTATATTTTATCTGTCTCTAATTTAAACATTGAGTTTGGCTGAAAAAAGGATATTAAGCAATTATCTTTACAACCTTCTTTTCAAAATAAAATTGTTTAAATTTGCAACCTAATTTTATATGTAAATGTTAGATAAAGTAAAAGAATTGATTGGTGAGGTAAATGCATTTAGCGCTACTACCAAAGATGAAATTGAAGTTTTTAGAATTAAATTCTTAGGAAAAAAAGGGATTTTAAATAATTTATTTGCTGAATTTAAAAATGTTGCTCCAAAAGAAAGAAAAGACTTTGGAGCAGCTTTAAATACATTGAAAAATTTAGCTCAAGAAAAGGTGGCAAGTTTAAAAGACCTTTTAGAAGTTGAAAGTAATCAAAAGGGTATTTATGGAGATTTAACACGTCCTTCTGACCCTATTGAATTAGGATCTCGCCACCCAATATCATTAGTTAGAAATAAAATTATTGATGTTTTTTCTCGTATTGGTTTTACCGTTTCTGAAGGTCCCGAAATTGAAGATGATTGGCACAATTTTACAGCTCTTAACTTACCTGAATATCATCCAGCACGCGATATGCAGGACACATTTTTTATTGAAAAAAATCCTGATATTTTATTAAGAACCCACACATCATCAGTTCAGGTGCGCTATATGGAAAACCATAAACCGCCTATTAGAACCATATCTCCCGGGCGAGTATTTAGAAATGAGGATATTTCGGCAAGAGCTCACTGTATTTTTCACCAGGTTGAAGGATTGTATATTGATACTGATGTTTCTTTTGCAGACTTAAAACAAACTTTGTTGTACTTTACAAAAGAAATGTTTGGAAAATCAAAAATACGTTTGCGTCCATCTTATTTTCCATTTACAGAACCAAGTGCTGAAGTTGATATTTATTGGGGCTTAGAAACTGAAACCGATTATAAAATCACCAAAGGAACTGGTTGGCTGGAAATTATGGGTTGTGGCATGGTTGATCCCAATGTTTTAAAAAACGCTAATATTGACCCTGAAGTGTATTCTGGATATGCCTTTGGAATGGGTATTGAACGTATAGCAATGCTACTATATCAAATTCCTGATATTAGAATGTTTTATGAAAATGATGTGAGATTTTTAGAGCAATTTAAATCTGTTTTATAAAAATCTATTTCCTCACTTATAAGGGTTTTTTAATTAAGGCATTATGAAGAAAGATATTCAAATACCTGAGGTAACTGATATTTTTATGGCAATTGTTAAAGAATACAATAGTGAATTTCAATGTGATGATTGGAATGCTTATATTATTAATAATAAAAATGTTGCAATAGAGCTAGTATTGATTGTTTCTAAAGGGTATGATAGAACTAAACAAATTGAAACAGCTATTTTGAGGCATAAAATTGAGAAACTTCCTGCTAAATCTTACGCAAAAGTTGAGCTATTACTTAATGATGTAACAAAGCTTTCCAATGTTTTTAATGTTACTTTTTTTAATAAAAATGTAATGTACGACAAAAAATTTTTATTTAAAAAAGGCTCTATTAAAGAAAGTGCTTTGCGTACTATTCCTTTACTAAACAGGCGTGGTATTCTAATAAAATAAACACTTTAGTAATTATTTTTGTCTTGTTTTAATAAATACTTGTCTATTATTTCTACTATGGTTTTTTTATTTATAGGTTTTGAAATAAAATCATCACACCCTGCTAAAAATGCTTTTTCTATCTCATTAGGAGTTGAATAAGCAGTTTGAGCAATTATAGTTAACTCAGGCAAAAATTCTTTTATTTGTTTAGTTGCTTCATATCCATTTAAAACAGGCATTTTTACATCCATTAAAACTAAATCAATCTCGGTAGTGTTTTTACAAAAATCTACAGCCTCCTGTCCGTTTTTTGCATGTAAAATGGTACATGGTAATTTTATTTTATCAATCAATACTATTTCTATAAACAAATAATTTACCTCCTCATCTTCGGCTACTAAAATAGTATACTTTGAAGGCTTCTTTTTAACTTCTAAAATTGATTCTTTTTTATTAATTTTTTCATTTTGATTAACGGGATTATAGGGGATCGATATAATAAATGTAGAGCCTTCTCCTTTTTTGGATTGTACTGAAATTTTTCCTCCTAATAATTCTGTATTTTCTTTAGCAATAGATAATCCTAAACCCAAGCCTCCTGCTTTTTTGGATAGTTTATGGTCTCCTTGAGAGAAACGGTCAAAAATACGTTTTTGGTTTTTTGAATCTATTCCCACACCTGTATCTTTCACATAAATTTTTAATATTTCATTTTCTAGATAATAACCAATCTCAATAAACCCTTTGTTTGTAAATTTTAATGCATTTTCTAATAAATTACTCAAAATTTTAATCAATTTGGTTTTATCAATAAGCACAGTACTTTTCTCATTAGAAAGTGATTTTTTAAGATACAATGGTGTATTATTTTCCTTTGCTTTGATATCAAAAACTGAAAATAGTTCCAACAAAACATCATTTAAACAAACTTTAGTTTCTATTACTTTTACTTGTTTCGTTCCTAATTTTGAAATTTCTAAAATATCATCAATAATTTGTAATAATTGTTTCCCACTGTTTTGAATTATATTTATAAAATATTTTCTTTTTGCTTCGGTTATATTTTCTTCGGTTAGCATTTCAGAAAACCCGATAATACCATTCATTGGAGTTCGTATCTCATGAGACATATTATTTAAAAACTCTGTTTTTAAACGATTTCCTTCTTCAGCCTCCTTTTTTGCTTTTAATAGTTCTTGTTCAATTTGCTTTCTCTCAGTAATATCTTGAATTGTTCCAACAAAATTTACAGGTTCTCCATCTTTATAAATTACTTCTCCCAACCCATGAATCCATTTTATTTTTTTTGTTTTTTTAGTTATAATTCTATATTCTAAATCAAATTTTTCATTTTCTTTAATACATTTTTCTAATACTTTTTGATTGTTTTGAGCGTCATCAGGATGGGTAATTTCTCTCCAAACAGCAAATGTTTTTTCTCCTAAATTAAATTCTGTTATAGTATCAAAATTATTTGATGTTTTAGCTAGCATCGTTTTTAAGTTCAAATTAAAGCTCCCTATTTTAGCTATTTTTTGAGCTTCTATTAAATTACGTTCACTTTCTTTTAGAGTTAACATTGTTTTTTTGCTTTCTGTAATATCTTCTTTAATACTTAAAAAATTTATAATATTATTATTTACGTCTTTTATTGGTGTTATGGTTGCTTGCTCCCAAAAAACTTTTCCTTTTTTAGATTTATTACGAAAAACTCCCTTCCATGTATTTCCGCTTTTAATTACTTGCCACATTTTAGCATAAAACTTTTTGGAATGATAGTTTGTTTTTAAAATTCTTAAGTTCTTTCCTAGAACTTCTTTAGCTGAATAGCCTGTAACCTCTGTAAATTTTGGATTTGAGTATTCTATATTTCCTTCTATATCTGTAATAACAATTACACTTGCACTTTGATTAACAGCTACAGAAAGTTTTCTGTTTTCTCTTTCTTTTTCTTCTGCTTTTTCTTTGGCAATTTTCAACTCTTCAAACTGTAAAATAATCTTATTTTTTATTTTAAAAAATGAAATTGTAGATATTACAATAATTATAACTATTAAAATATTAATAACTCCTAGTAATATGTAACTAATTGTTTCATGTTTTTTTATATCTCTCTCAACTCTTTTTTGATACATCACAAAAAAATCCTCAATAAGTTCCATAATATTGGCTTTATCTTCTTGATATTTATCATCGAATATTATGGTACGTGCTAAAAATAAATTAGGTGATTTTTTTACTGTAAAATTTCCTGTGCCATCGTCAAATAAACCATCAAAAGCATTGATTGCTTTTTTTTCTGTATACGATAAGTTATTAATGTTTTGAAAACTTAACTTTAGTTTATCAACTTCTTCTTTTAAAAAAGGGAATTTTGAGACACTGTCATTCCAAGAAATAACTCTACCATTAGACCATGGTTTTTCCCCGTTTAAAACACCTAAAACTTTCCAGTACTTCTTTTTCCATATACTATCTCCTGTTAGAACATACGTTCTAGAATATTGTGTTAGATTATTAGAAGATTTTCTTAATTTACTCGCTATTGCGTATGATTTTAACTTGGCTTGATTATGGTTTTTAACATGAGTTTTATTTTGAAATAACAAAAGTGTAAGAACACTTAATACAATTAATAATGTAATTAAGGCAATATGAATTATTGTAAATAATTTTTTTAAATTCATTATTTTTATAACTAAAATACCTTCTGTTAAGAAAAGTATTACTAGGTTTCTTTTAAAATAACTTTATTAATAATGTCAAAAAACTCTTTTTTATCTATTGGTTTTGAAATAAAATTAGTACAACCCGCTAAAAATGCTTTTTCTTTATCTTGTTCTGTTGAATATGCTGTTTGAGCAATAATAGGTACAGTGGCATTGAATTTTCTTATTTGCTCTGTAGCTTTAAAACCATTTAAAACAGGCATTTTTAAATCCATTAATACAAAATCAACTGTTGTATTATTCTTACAAAAATCAACCGCTTCTTTTCCGTTTTTTGCATGAAAAATGTCACAATTTAATTTCATAACATCTTTTAACATTGTCTCAAGGTACATATAATTTACTTCTTCGTCTTCAGTTATTAGTATAATATATTTTCCCTGTGGTTTTTCTGTTGTATCATTTTTAAAAACTGGTTTGTATGGAAGAGTAACTGTAAATGTAGCTCCTTCCATTTTTTTAGATTGTACTGTAATTGCACCTCCTAATAACTCTGTGTTTTCTTTTGCAATGGACAGTCCCAAACCTAAACCTCCTGTTTTTTTGGCCATCTCTTTTTCTGCCTGCGAAAAACGATCAAAAATTAATTGATGCTTTTCAGAGCTTATTCCAATTCCTGTATCTTTTACATAAATTTTTAACATTTCACTTTCTAAGTAATAGCCCATCTCTATAAATCCCTTGTTGGTGAATTTTATGGCATTTTCTAATAAATTACTTAATATTTTATTTAGTTTTGTTTTATCTGTAATTATAGTGCTTTGCTTGTCTGAAAATTCTTTTTTAAGATATAGTGGTGTTTTGTTTTCTTTTGCTTTGATATCAAAAATTGAAAATAAATCTAACAATAAATCATTCAAACAAACTTCTTCATTTATTACTTTTACCTGTTTTGTTCCCAATCTAGATATTTCTAAAATATCATCAATAACTTGTAAAAGTTGATTTCCACTATTTTGAATAATATTTACAAAGGTTTGTCTTTTTGAGGTATCTATATCTGGGTCATTCAGCATTTGTGTAAACCCTAAAATACCATTCATAGGTGTTCTTATTTCATGAGACATGTTGTTTAAAAATTCTGTTTTTAAACGGTCGCTTTCTTCTGCTTTTTCCTTTGCTTTGATCAATTCATTTTCTGCTTTTTTTAACGCTGTAATATTAATAATAGAAACTAAATTTTTTCCTTTATCGTTAAGCATTGCAGATTTTACTAAAACATGTAGTTTATCACCATCTTTACTAACTAATTGAGTTTCATTAAAAAACTCTTTTTCGCCTGAAATAATTGATATTAGTTCTTTTTTTATTGTATTAAATGATATTTCATTATTTGTTTTTCTAATATGTGTTACCAATTCTTCAATATCTTTAACACCTAATAATTCAAGTGTTGTTTTATTTACATTTAATATTTTAATTTTTGAAATACATTTGATTAAAAAATCTCGATTTTCATTTAAATATAATTTTACATCTACACCTTCAGATTTCTTTTTATTTAGTAATTTAATCACTTCTGAAAAATCTTGTTCCCACAATGAAACCGGACTTTTATCAAATAAATTTTTAAATTTATTTTTACTATCAATAAGCAAGTTGTTTTTAATAGATAATTCATCACTAAGTTTTCTTAATTCTTTATTTTTCTTTTCTAAATTATTATATGCTTTTTTAATATTAGAAATATCTGAAACCATTGCAAATGAGCCTGTTCTAATCTTTTTTTTATTAAAAATTGGAGAAGTTTTAAATAAACAAGCTAAGCTATTTCCATTCTTATGTTTTAACTCAATTTCATAGGTTGAAGATATTCCTGTATCCCTTAATTCAAGCTGTTTTTTAAATATTTTAGCATTTCTTTTATCTGAAAAATAAAAAATAGGCTTACCTAGAATTTCATTTTCTGAGTACCCTAGGATTTCACACATTTTAGGGTTTACTTCAATTGTTATACCTTTTGCATTAACCATCCAAAAACCTTCATTGGCTGTTTTCAAAATAGTGTTTAACTCCTCTTCACTTTTTTTAATTATTTCAAAAGCACTATTTAAACTTTCTTCTGCTTTTTTTCGCTCAGAAATATCTCTCCAAACACAATGTATAATTTCATTTCCAATATTATTAGAAATTGCAGTTAAAAGCACCTCAACAGGAAAATTATCTCTTGTGTTTTTTGTATGCATCCATTCAAATCTATGAGTTCCATGAGCTAAAGCCATTTGCATCATTTTATTTGCTTTTTTAATTGAATCTAATCCATCAGGTTGTTGTTTTGGAGATAATTTTGAAGGGTGTACGTTTAAAAATTCTTCTTTTGTATTGTACCCAAGCATTTCAACTGTAGCTTGGTTACAATCAACAAAAATTCCATTTTTTATAATTAAAATGGCATCTCCAGATTTTTCATACAATTCTCTAAATTTTTTCTCACTTTCTTTTATTTTATTCGTAGCCTCTATTAGTTTTTGATCGTCTAATTTTCTGTTGGTTATATCTTCTTTAACAGCCAAATAATTTATAATTTCTCCTTCTTCATTTTTTATGGGTGTAATGGTTACTTTCTCCCAAAATAAATTTCCGTTTTTAGATTTATTTCGAAACTCACCTGTCCATATCTTTCCTGCTGTGATAGTTTCCCACATTTTTTTGTAATAGGATTTAGGTTGAAATCCTGAGTTTAAAATTCTTGGATTTTGCCCTAATGCTTCTTTAGTGGTGTAACCTGAAAGTTCAGTAAATTTTGGATTGGTATATTCTATATTACCTTCAACATCAGTAATAACAATTGTATTTGCACTTTGTTCAACCGCTGTAAACAATTTTAAATATTCTTTTTCTGATTTTTTACGCGCTGTTATATCTCTAAAAGCAGTAACTCTAAGTATTTCTTTATTATTAACACTAATATTTCTAGCTTCCACTTCAATTGGAAAAATAGAGCCATTTTTTCGTATACCTTCTATTTCATACGCTTGTGTATATAGGCTTATTCTGTTTTTTAAAATGGTTTTATGGTATTTTTTAGGGTAAATAATTTGTGTAATATCTTTTCCGTATATCTCTTCTCTTTTGTATCCAAACATTTTTTCAAACGAAAGGTTTGAATCTAAAACAACACCATTTTTATGTATTAAAATTCCTTCAAATGTAAGATCTGATAATTTCTTAAATTTTTCTTCGCTTTTTTTAAGTGTATCTTCTAATTGTTTATGTACTGTTATATCACTAAGTTCTGTAACGCGAACATTTTTTCCTTTATACAACATCATTTTTGCTTGTATTTTAGCTGGAAATGTTGTTCCGTTTTTTCTCAAAGCCATTACTTCATACGGTTCTTCATTTCCTGAAAGTATTTTGCTCATCACAATCTCTCTATCTTCAGGGATAATCCATTCTGTTCCTAACCTTCCTATAGCTTCTTCATTGGTGTATCCAAACATTTTTTGTGCTGTACTATTTTGATCTAAGCAAATGCCATTTTCTGAAATAAAAATAGCATTAAATGAAGCTTCAGATAAACCTCTATAACGTTCTTCAGAATCTCGTTGTTTGGTAATGTCTAAAACAGTTCCTATGGAACAAACTGGTTCTCCTTTGGCATTGTAATCTGTTTTACACTTTTCAATAAGGTACTTTATTTCCCCTGTGGCTAATAATATTCTGTGTTCTATTTTATAAGGTGCTTTATTTTTTAGGGAAGATAAATAGGCTTCATTTACCTTATCCCTATCTTCTGGGTGTACTTTTTCTAAAAAATCATTATAAGTAGGGCTAAATTCTTGAGGTTTAAATCCAAAAATCCTATAAATTTCATCTGACCAAGTTAATTTATTTGTTGTAATATCTAATTTCCAATACCCTAATTTTGCTATTTTTTGTGCATCTTTTAAATTATTTTCACTCTCTCTAATTTTTTTATTTGATAATTCTAAATCTTTTATTTGAAGTTTTAATTTATATTTACAAAGTTGTTTTTCCATAACTTGTACCACTTTTATAGCTACTATTTGTAAAACTATTTCAATGGTTTTGGTGTCTTTTATTTCTTTATCGTCTAATATTGCTATTAAACCAATTGGCTCACCTATTGAACTCCAAAGTGGGATACCAATATAACTCTCAACATTTAGTTGTTTTAACAACTTGTCTTTAGGAAAAATGTTTTGGATATTTTTAGGGTAAATACAGATTTTGTTGTCAACTACATTTTCACAGGGGGTGTGTGCTAGTTTGTAACTTGTATTTGGTAATAAACTTCCTTTACCATAAAATGTAATTATTTTGGCTCTGTTTGGCTCTTGTTTTGTGTACTCATTAATTAAAACATAATTAACCTTTAATATCTCACTTAGATACTTAGTAACTTCCTTTAAAAATTCATGTCCTTTTTCTTCGTAATTTTTATTTGAAATGTATTTTAATGTATTTTCTATAAGATTTAGTTTTTTTTTCATACCATTTGATTTGAGTATTATCTTTTGTAAAAAATCTTTTTATAATACAATTTAGTACTTTTTATTTACCTTAGTCTTCATAAAAATCAGATTCTTAAATCTTAAATGAAACAAATACTAAAAATAACTTTTGTTAATTATACGATTTACGAATTTACGGAATGTAATTTATTGATATAATGATATTTATCACTATTTTTAACTGTGGATTTTGAAAGTTTTATAAATTTATTTCGTTTCAAAATAATAAATATTATCTGTACTATTAAACCTAAATGAAGTTAAGTAACCACTTTTTTTAGAGTCAAATAAAACTCCAAGTTCATCAAATTCAGAATTAAATTTGTTTGCCTTTTTTGGAATACCCCATATTCCATTTATTCTTTTAATTTTATAAATATTAAAATCACCTTCTTCTCTATACACCTTATCTACTACTACTTCTCCTTTATCATTTGTTATATAATCTATTTTATTTATTTTTACATCAAGTATATTTGACGAAAAATAAATGGTGTCTTTATCAAAAAATGTTGGATTGAAAATATCAAAAATTGGATGAGAAATAAAAACAACACTTTTTTTAACCCATTGATTACTTTTATTTCTCACAAACTCAATAATGTGTACTAATTTTCTTTCGTTACTAATCAAAACCAATTGTTTGCCATCTGAAGAAATAAAAGGATCTGAATATGAAAAATTGTTATCACAAAAAGGAAGTTTTTTAACTTTGGAAATCTTAAAATTTTCAAAAATACCTTTATAAATAGTTAAATTATAGTACCCTCTTTTATCTGTTTTTTTAGAAATTCCTGTAAAATAAATTTCATTATTGAAAATTGAAACTGAGCCAAAACGAAATTTGGAACCTGTAATTATTTTTTTAGATTCAGACTGTAAATTAGAATAGTAAAGATGGTGGTATTTTGTTTTATTGTTTGACAAATAAATTAGTCCTTTATTGTACAAATATGGAAATACATTTGCTTTAGAATTTTTTGATAAATACGTTTCAAATAACCGAATGCTATCATTTTCTTCAATTAAAAAGCGTTCTTGTGCTTTAGAATAAAAAGGAAATAATGTTAAAGTTATAAATAATAATATTCTCATTTGAAGCAATTTTTCAGTATAGGAATTATCAAATATAAGGAATATCAATAATTATTTTTTAATAATTTTCATTATTATTTCTTTTAATTGTTCTTTATTTATTGGTTTAGAAATAAATTCATCGCATCCTGCTGAAAGCGCTTTGTTTTTTTCTTTAGTTGTTGTATACGCAGTTTGAGCAATTATTGGTATGTTTGGATATTGCTTTTTTATGTATTTTGTTGCTTTTATTCCATCCATAATTGGCATTTTTAAGTCCATCAGTACAACGTCTATATTTGATATATTCTTACAAATATTTACAGCCTCTTTTCCATTTTTGACATGAATTGTATTGCAATCTAATTTCAATATGTCTTTTAGTAGCGTCTCAAGGTATAGATAATTTACCTCCTCATCTTCAGCAATTAAAAAAGTGTATTTATTTTTTATTTTAACACCTTTGTAAACAGGTTTATAAGGTATATTAACAAAAAATGTAGCTCCTACATTTATTTTAGACTTCACCGAAATTTTTCCTCCAAGTAATTCTGTATTTTCTTTTGCTATTGATAGTCCTAAGCCTAAGCCTCCAACTTTTTTTGTAAGTTCTTTTTCAGCCTGCGTAAAACGTTCAAATATTAATTGTTGTTTTTCTTTTTTTATTCCAATTCCGGTATCTTTAATATAAATTACTATGTCATTATTATTTTCTAAATAATATCCAAACTCAATAAATCCTTTATTTGTAAATTTTAAAGCATTCTCCAATAAATTACTTAATATTTTATTCAATTTTATTTTATCTGTAAATATGGTGCTTTGTTTATCTGATAAAACCTTTTTAAGATATATTGGGGTATTGTTTTCTTTAGCTTTGATATCAAAAATTGAAAATAACTCTAGTATTACATCATTTAAGCACACTTTTTCCTCATTTACTTTTACTTGTTTTGTACCTAATCTAGATATTTCAATAATATCATCAATAATATGTAATAATTGATTTCCACTACTTTGAATAATATTGATGAAATTATTTCTTTTTTTAGAATCTAAACCTGGATTATTTAGTAATTGTGAAAATCCTAAAATTCCATTCATTGGAGTTCGTATTTCATGAGACATATTATTGAGGAATTCCGTTTTTAATCGGTCACTTTCTTCTGCTTTCTCTTTAGCTTTAATGAGTTCATATTGTATTTTTTTTATTTCAGAAATATTAATTATTGAAACAATGGCAATGTTTGATTCTTCTATAATATTTAACTTAATAATTGCTTTAATAATTTCTCCATTACCTTTAACAAATTCTGTTTCACTGGTAAATTCTTTTTTATCTGATGCTATTGCTAAAAGCGTATTTTTAAATGTTTCTATTGTTTTATTATTAAAATTTTTATTGAAATTTTTAATCAATTCCTCCTTTTTTTCTACACCTAATAATCTTAATGTGAAATCATTTACGTTTAATACCTTCAGATTAGAGAGGCAGTAAATAACAAAATCTGGATTGTGGTTTAAATATTCTTTAAGATTATTAATTTCTTTTTTCTTTTTATTCAATAATAACTTTATTTTAGAAAAATCTTCTTCCCATAAAGAAACTGGACTTTGTTCGAAGAGTTTATGAAATCTATTTTTACTTTCAACAACTAATTTATTTTTTTTACATAATTCATTGGTTAACAGTTTAAGCTCTTTATTTTTATTTTTTAAATACTCTTCATTTTTTTGTATAATTTGATAAGCTTCTTTAAGTTTTTTTTCATCGTTCTTTTTTCCTGTAATATCTTCTAATATTGCTAAGTAATTGATAATTTCTCCTTCACTATTTTTCAATGGGGTTATTGTTATTTGCACCCAGTATAATAGTCCATCTTTTGTAAAACTATCAAATTGCCCTTTCCATATATTACCCGATTTAATTGTTTTTAATAAATTTTTATACTCTTTTTTATTTTGAGGTTTTAAATTTAAAACTATAGAGTCCTTACGTATTACCTCTTCAGGTTGAAAGCCTGTTAATTCAGTAAATTTAGGATTTGTATATTCTATATTTCCTTTTAAATCTGTAATTATAATTGTATTGGCACTTTGTTCAATAGCATTTAGTAGTTTCTTATTTTCTGCTTCGGCTTTTTTACGGTTTGAAATATCTCTAAAAGCTGTTACTCTAATAGGCTTATTATCTTCAGAAATAATATTTCTAGCCTCTACTTCAATTGGAAAAATAGAACCATCTTTTCGAATACCTTCTATTTCATAAGGTAAAGTGTATTTGTTAGCTCTGTTTTTATAAATGTTATTATGAAATTTCTTGGGGTAAATTAATTTCGTAACATCTCTACCTAATACTTCTTCACGTTTAAAACCAAACATTTTCAAAAAGGAAAGGTTAACATCAATGGCAATGCCGTTATTGTGAATTAAGATTCCTTCAAAAGTAAGATTTGATAACTTTTTAAATTTTGATTCACTTTCTTCAATTTTTACTTTTACTAAATTTAAATCTTTTGTTTTTGAACTAAGTATAGTATTGTAAAGGTTTTGTTCTAAAACTTTAGAAGATTTAATTGCTATAATTTTTAAAATATCTTTAATTATTTTGGTCTTTACTATAGGTTTTGTGTCTATTAATGATATTAATCCAATCGGTTTCCCTTGAATTCCCCACAATGTAATACCTATAAAACTTTCAGCCTTCAACTTTCTTAATAATTTGTTTTGAGGAAAAACCTGCAGTATTTTTTCTGAATAAATACAACTATTATTATTATTAATACAATCTTGAAAAGGTGAATTTTCAATTTCACAAATACTAGTTGGTAAAAATTTATAGTCCGTAAAATGAGAAATTATTTCAATATTTTTTGGTGTTTTAATATTGTATTCACCTATTAATACAGTATCTATTTGAAACAAAGAAGCTAAAAATTTTGAAACATTTTTAAAAAATTCACTGGAAGAAGAGGTGACTCTGTTTTTTTCGATAAACTGTAAGGTATTATCAAGGAGTTTATACTGCATAACGATACATGTACATTAATTTTATGAATTAAAAACCTAATAAATTGTGGGTTACAACAATAGTCAGATTTATGTAACAAAAGTAACATACATAGCTGGTAGATTACATGATATTTATCAGGTATCTATTGTTAAAATATGGATATTTTTTCTCCAAATTCTTTTACTTTTTCCCAATTTGTATACTCTATTTCTGTATTGGTATTTGTAGGTCCTTTAGTCATCCACATAATAAATTGAATCATTATCCTATCAAAAAAAGGATATTTTTTATAATCTAGTTTTCCTGCAAAAACTTCAATAATTGTTGGCTTCCAATTAATGGTTTTGAAGAATTTTATTACATATGGATTGGTTTCTGGTGTATTCTTTTCTGGTTTTCTTGCTACTAAATTTACAGAAAAGAAAGCTGTTTTTATAGTATCGAGTTTTATTTTATTCGTATTAATAAATTCTATTATTTTTTTATGGTGAAGGCCATAACGAATGCTGGAGCCAATAATTAACTTATTAAAAGTTGTGATATCTTCATTAAAATCATCAATTGAGAATAATGTTACGTTTTGCTTATTTGCTTTTAAAACATCTATAAGAGCATTACATATTTTTAATGTTTGCC
>Ga0256834_1001113_pt1 | contig 18690 bp, 15 predicted proteins | sample 4281140metaG_FD_190536 | JGI IMG/M metagenome (GOLD analysis project Ga0256834, IMG submission 190536) | Hydrothermal vent microbial communities from East Pacific Rise, Pacific Ocean - 4281-140 | ecosystem: Environmental > Aquatic > Marine > Hydrothermal vents | place: Pacific Ocean: East...
TCCTCTTTGGCTGTCACTATCCTCTCAACCGTCTGGAAGTAGTCGAGCAGATTTCTGGCTGTGACGGGTCCTATGTTCGAGAGGGAAGAGACGACGTACTCCTGCATCTCCTTCAGGCTCTTCTTCGTCTTTCCGTCGTGCAGGGCTGGCTGCTTCCTCTTGACGACCTGCTCCCTCCTCGCAATCGTCGCTATGTACTCAGCCGTCTCATCAGCGTTCCTCGTCCATATTATCGGAATTCCGAAGTCAACAGTTATCGCGGCTATCGCACCTCGAACGGCTGCGGGATTTATTCTGTAGAGGTTCTCACCTTCGATTATCAGAATCGGTCTTGAGTAGGCGGACTTCAGCCTCGCGAGCTGGTTGAAGAGATCTCTATCCTTCCTGATTATCGACTCGACGAAGTCCCCGTCAGTCTTCCTCTCAACCGCAACCCTGTCGCTCAGAACGTAATCCGCAACGCTCAGGTTTCTCATCTCAACCTCAACGCCCATCTCCTTCAGCTTCTTCGCAATGCCAGATTGAGCCTCTCTCGAATCGACGTAAACCTTCACTCCGGAGTATTCGGACTTTTCGGACCTCGCTTTCTCCACCTCTCCAACTTCAGCACCTGTCACACCTGATACTGCCCTGCTTTTTGCATCGTCCTTCGCACCCCCCTTCCCCTCATCACCAGCATCCTTTCCTGCAGAGAACCAGTCCTTCTTCGCAGCCCTCTTCATCAGCTCTTCCCTGAGCTCGTAGAGCTTCGCGTACATCGCCCTCTCCTTCCTCACGCTCGCCCAGTAGTACGCCTCATCCCTCGTCCCCTTGGTTATCAGAACGACTATCCTCCCCTCTCTGGCCCTTCCAGTCCTTCCCTTCCTCTGAATCGCCCTTATCTCGGACGGAACGGCTTCGTAGAACACCACAAGGTCAGTGCTCGGTATGTCCAGACCCTCTTCCCCAACAGAAGTCGCAACCAGAACCTGAATTTCCCCGTTCCTGAACTTCTCCAGCGTCTCTATCTGCTCCTTCTGGGTCATCCCTTTCTTTTCTCCCCTCTTTGCCTGCCCGACGAACCTTTCAGCCCTTATTCCCTCCTGTTTCAGCCTCTCCGCTATCATTTCCGCTGTATCCCTGAAGTTCGTGAAAACGATGATTCTCGAGTCCGGATTTCTGCTGAGCTGATCTTTAACGACCTCGACGAGCTTTTCGAGCTTTGGATGCTCTTTTCTGCAAACAGCAACTTTGTTCAGGATTTCCCTGAAAAGCGGGTCACTGACTATGTTCTTCGCCGCCTTGCTCCCGCCTTTGGATCTCGCCTCGTTAACCAGCTTTTTCAGGTACTCTTTGAGGGCTTCAACTCCCTCCGTCTCCACGAGCTCCAGCCCGTGGTAAAGTTTCAGAACTTCGGCAAGAATCGAAACAGCCTCGAAAAGCTCCTCTTCCCCGCTCTCAGCGGCCTGAGCCTGCAGACTCTCCTGCAGGGCAAGCAGATCCTTCTTTGCCAGACCGGATGCCTTTATCCCGAGCTTTTCGAGCTTCTTTATCCTCCTTTCAATCGCCTTGTTTATCAGATCCCTTATCTCCCTCAGCTCCTTTGGCATCTCCACCTTTATCCACTCTATCTTCCTGCCGTGGACGTAGGGTCTGACATCCTCATCGTACTCCGTTCTGATCTCTATCGCCTCAATTCTCAGGTTCCGGATGACCTCCTTTATCCTCTCTATGTCGCTCCCCGGACTTGCTGTCATGCCGAGAACGAGGGGTTTCTTCGCCTGCCTGAAGTACTCGTCAGCGATGTAAACGTAGGCGTAATCTCCAACTGCCCTGTGAGCCTCATCAAAAGTGACGTGAACGACATCCTCCAGACTTATCCTGCCGGCAATCAGGTCGTTTTCTATGACCTGGGGGGTGGAAACGATTAGTCTGGCGTTCTTCCAGACCTCCACCCTCTTCTCCGGCCTGATTTCACCGCTGAGGGCAACGATCTCCTCCTCTTTAAGCTTCATCGTCCTCCTGAAGAAAGATGCATGCTGCTCGACGAGAGGTTTCGTGGGAGCCAGAACCAGAGCCCTCCCGCCCTCGTTGTGCAGGCGGGATGCTATGACGAGTAAAGCTATGGTTGTCTTGCCAAGACCTGTGGGAAGGATGACGAGGGTGTTGTACATGAGAGCGGTTGCAGCTATGGAGATCTGATACGCTCTCCTCTCGACAGTGTTCTCCTTTATGAGGGGGTGGGTTACGTACTCCACCTTCCTCGATTTTTCCGATTTTTCTGATTCCTGGGTTTTCGTCTCTGCACTGGTTTTCGTCACTTCCTCTGCCACTTTGAACACCGGTTAAATTTCGGCGGGGCTTTCAAAAACCTTTACCCCTCACGCCGTCGATTCAATAAAAAAGTATATATTTGCGTTCATCGAGATAATTAGAGTGATTATAATGATGGAACAGAAACTGCCAGAGAGAGCCACGACGGGCATCGAAATGCTGGATTCGGCACTCAACGGCGGAATACCGGTTCCCTCACTAGTTCTCCTGCTTGGTGATGTTGGAACAGGAAAATCGGTTATATGTCAGCAATTTATCTATGCTCAGGCAAAACTTGGTTTTAAAAGCGTCTATTTCTGCATAGACCACCAGCCGGAGGACGTCAGGGAGAACATGCACTCGCTCGGATGGGATGTGGAGAGTTACGAGAAAAAGGGTGTCCTCAGGTTCATAAACATGTTCTCGAGCGAGGACTACACGTTCGAGGGAATGAAGGAGGTTGTGGAGAGGGAGATCAGAGCTTGTGAGAGATTCGTCTTCGATTCCATATCTTCTGTAGCGTTCGTTCATGGGGAGAGGAGGGCTTACGAGCTCCTGCAGAGGATGAAGAAAACAGCAAGAGCGAATTCAGCGGTCGGACTGATAAACGCTGTCAGGGGGATGCACTCCCGATCCTTCGAGGTTGCGATACAGCAGCTCTGCTGCAACGTCATAAGCCTCAGGATGAAGAGAGACGGCAGATACCTGAAAATCGTCAAGACCATGAAAACCGGTCACACGACAGAAGAGTTCGGGATAGAGATCGAGAGGGGGATAGGAGTCAATCTTATCTGACTGGTATGATTGTACTATCCAATCATCGATTCTGGCTCGCTGTTTACTCGCCGTTTAAATCCGGGGAAATTCCGGGAAAGTAAATTCCGGAAACGGGATCTAAAAAACTTTAAAGCTTCGCGGATAACTTGAATTATGAGTAAGGTTCTTCTTGTTGTCCTGGACGGGCTTGGAGACAGGCCCATCGACGGAAAAACTCCGCTGAGCGAGGCAGAAACCCCGAACATGAACAGGCTCGCGAAGATGGGGATAAACGGAATAATGGACACGATCTCTCCCGGCATAAGGCCGGGGAGCGACACGGGACACCTCTCACTGCTCGGATACGATCCGTACAAGTACTACACGGGCAGGGGGCCGATTGAGGCTGCTGGAGCCGGAGTTGACGTTAAGCCGGGAGATGTTGCTTTCAGGGTCAACTTCGCAACCGTGGAGGGAGAGGGAGAGAGCGTTTTCGACAAGGTTGTGGTTGACAGAAGGGCGGGGAGAATAAGCGACACGGATGAGCTAGAGAAGGCGATAAACGAGGGGGTTGACCTGAGCAAGTTCGGAGTCGAGTTCATATTCAAGAGGGGGAGCGGGCACAGGGGAGCTCTCGTCCTGAGAGGAGAAGGACTGTCGGACAGGATAAGCGACACCGACCCGCACAAGGTTGGGGAGAAGGTGAAGAGGTGCGAGCCTTTAGACGACAGCGAGGAGGCGAAGAGAACGGCTGAGATCGTGAACTCGTTCATGGAGCAGGCTCACAGGATCCTCGAGAGCCACCCCCTGAATGAGGAGAGAGCCAAAAAGGGATTACCGAAGGCGAACGTAGTTTTGCTGAGAGGTGCCGGAAAGTGCCCGCACATACCGAGCTTCGAGGAGATGCACGGGATGAAGCTGGCAGTGATAGCAGGCACGACGCTGATAAAGGGGATAGGAAGGTTGCTGAAGGGATACGTGCCGGACGTTGAGGGAGCCACCGGGAGCAAGGACACGAACCTCGAGAACAAGGTTAAGGCAACTCTCGAAGCACTGGAGAGCTATGATTTTGTCCTCCTCCACATAAAGGCAACTGACGAGCTCAGCCACGACGGTGACTTTGAGGGCAAAAAGGTGTTCATAGAGAAGGTGGACAGGGCAATAGAGCCCCTGCTTGACCTCGACTTCAGAGACGTTTGCCTGATCATTACGGGAGATCACTCAACTCCAGTCAGCGTCAGGGAGCACACCGGAGACCCCGTCCCTGTGATTATCGTGCACGAAGGCGTTAGAGTTGACGACGTGGAGGAGTTCTCGGAGCTGAAGGCGTGGAAGGGCGGACTTTGCAGGATAAGGGGCATGGACCTGTTCAGGATTGCTTTGGATCTCGTGGACAGGATGGAGAAGTTTGGAGCCTGATTTTTTGTTTTTTATCTTTAATTAACGACATAAATTTCAAAGTTTGATTAAATTAGATGAACTGTGTATGGTCTGTGAGATCCCCCTACTACGCGAGTCTTCAGAGATTCGGTGCTTCAACGTCTCCCCTGTAGATGCTCTCCAAGTTAATCAACGGTTGCATGTTCTTTCAGCAGAGAGCGGACCCATGTGCATCCCGGGCACTTCCTCTTTTCTTCCACCTGCAACCGAGACGACGACTCTGTCTTTCTTTTTCTCTTCCTCGATTACTCTCTTAGCTATTTTGACAAACTCGTCGTGATCCTGCTGGGACTTTATGTCTTCAAACGGCAGGTCAGTTTTTTCGGCTTCAATTCCGTAACTCCACCTAAGGTCAAGAGCAAGAGTGTTAAAAAGCTGTTCTGACGAGCTGGCTCTCCATGACGAGAAGGACAGCTTTATCCACAGTTATGTCCAATTTTTGAGTTCGCCCATCATTTCCGTAATGACCATTGGGCTCGTTCCAACTACACCGATCAGAGTTACCATAGCGGTGGTAAAACTTTCAAACATTAAAAGCTTTTTAAGATAACCCACCTAATTCGATAACAATTTTTAAATAGGATTTCGTACGTTTTTGGTGTGCATGTATGGGGCTACCTTTGACCTTGAAGCGATAACTCCTATTTTCATGAGAGGGGCTGACCAGACTAAAGCGGAGATAAGGGTTTCTTCGATTAAGGGCTTGATGAGGTGGTGGTTCAGAGCTTTGGCTGGGAACTACTTCGGAGATGACGTCGTCAGCTTAAGGAGGGTTGAAGAATACGTTTTTGGGAGTACTGGAGGGAGAAGTAGGGTTGTTGTTGAGGTTGAAACTGATAATTTAGAATACAATAAAGAACCATTACCTATGGTGTGGCGTAAAGATAAACAGACTAAGATGCCTATATGTCGGTTAAGAGTAGGTGCTATAAAAGGTACATTTAAGATTTATATAAAATCAAATAATATTTATTCAATTGAATTAGCATTTTATTCTCTTTATCTTCTTTTTACTTTAGGTTCTATTGGTTTCAGACATACTAGAGGGGCTGGATCAGTTAAAATTAACGCAATAAATTTTAAAAATTTTAAATCTATTGTTGATGTTTCTTATAATTTTGAGAGCAAAGATAATTTTTGTAAAAAAATAAATATAGTTGATAAAATAATTGAGGAGACAAACAAAATTCTGGAGAATTTGATTAAAAAGCTTAGTCTTAAGCCAAACCCAATTTTTAATGGTTGTTGTAGATATTCTACTTTAACTCCAAATTGCTTTAGTGTTTATATATGGAGCAAAAATAACGTTAAGGATATTTATTACAAAAGTGATAACCCATATAGGCCAGAGTCCTTACTTGATCACTTTGAAAATGAGCTTAAATCGTATTCGGGAATTAAATATGGATTTAGAAACTATATTTTTGGGTTACCGCGATCAAAAATTAAAGATAGACGAATATCGCCTATGCATGTAGGCGTCGTAAAAACGCGTAGGGAAACTTTCCTAAAAATTATCGTTTTTAAAACAGATCCGTATCATCCTAGTATAAAAGTAAATTGGAATGATTTAGATAAATTTTTACAAGATATTAAAGCCGAAAAAATTTGGCCAAGGGAGGGATCAAATAATGAATAATGACTTTTGGCAAAACAAAATTAGAGCGTTCCTACACGATCCACCAGATAAAGTAATTCGAATACAAGATCATATTGAGAGACGAATGGAATTGTTAGGAGAGCTAAAATTTTACGCTGACGAACCTTTGCCTATAGGTATTAGCGTTAAAAAGGCATTGAAAAACTGGCGGAAGTATACCGAAAAAGGTAAAAAATATTTTTATGATAAAACGAAAAGATGCTATGAAGTCTATGGAGACTTGGCATCTATACCTGAAATACATGTTGCCGATTTAACAGCCTCTTCCCTCCAAAGAATCGACATCGAAAAGATAGAGAACAAACGACTTTCATCGACCTTCTACAGAAAACACGAAGAGAAGTATATCTTCATCAGGGAGCCTCTATTAAGGCATCCAATTACGGGAAATATTAAGTATTATAAGATCCTGAAATCAATTTTTCCAGAAGATGAAACATCCGATAACTATGACGCCAAGTTCGAATCAATTCTGAATATTTTTAAGAGTGCTGAAATCGAGGCGTTTAACAGGTTAATTGCAGTTTCAGATAGTTTTAAAGATAAGTATTTCGTCATATGGCGGTATTATCCAGAATATTTGAAACCGAAAATTATCGAAAAGTTCAAAGCATATTGTAGATTTAGAAAGATTGATAAGAAAGTAGCCGACGAATTTCTAAATTTAACTGCGTACACCTTAAGCCCGGATCATACACTCTTCGATCATGCTGATGCTACATCTGCTATATACGGTGCCACGTGTGAGGGAAGAAAACCGGCATTGTTGATGTTCAAAATTAGTCCTGTCCAAGACTTCATCAAGAACGCGAGGAAGGAGAGAGATCTGTGGGCCGGGAGCCATCTCCTAAGTTTTCTGACGTTTCAGGCGATTAAGGTTGTGGTGGATGAGTTTGGCCCAGATGCGATGATATTCCCTCATCTAAGAGGACAGCCGTTCTTCGATAAAGAATTTGAAAATCTATTCAAGGGAATCTCTGAGGATGTAAAAGTAAATGATCTAAGGGACAAGTTAAAGATAGCAAACATTCCAAACAAATTTTTGGCGATAGTTGGATTCAGAGATAGAAAAGAAATCGAAGAACTTAGGAAGAACATCGTAGAATCTGTTAAAGATACGATTTGCAAGATCTTCGAGCACGCTTGGGGCAAAATTATTACCAACGGAATCTTGGAGAATACTAAAAAGAAGCTGATCGAGTTAAAGAAAAAAGCCAAACAGGAAAAAGATGTTGAAAGATACGAAGAAGTATTGAAAGAGCTCGAAGAATTTTCTATAAGTCGAACTTTTCATGAGCTTGACTATCAACGCTTAGCGGAGGGATACTTCAGAATTACGCTTGAAGTTCTGGAGGTTCCGTTCGATAATCTTGGAGATAGTAGGGAAGAAAGTTACAGAAAGCTCAAGGACTTCGTTAGAAGTCTTAATCTCCCAGAAGAAGCTGAGAGAAAATACCTCAATTGGTTAGAGATGCTCGAGAGTTTTGGAACTTATCCGGCAAGAGTCTTTGATCTCTATTCTCTGATGTTCGAATTGATTGAGGAAGTCGTCGGCATAGAATCGAGAAAGTTCGAAAAAATGGAGGGTAAAAGTGCCTACAAGTGCTCTCTATGTGGCGAACTCGAGGCGATTTGCGGGAAGAATTACATTCTAATGAAAGTTCTGTGGGATGAAATTAGTAGAAACGATCCACTTTTGATAAATAAGAACGAGCATCTCTGCCCAATTTGTCTCGTAAAGAGGTTCTACCACGAGTGGCTGAACGAATTCGAAGACAATAAAAAGAAAAGATGGGGCATTGAAACGGGATTCGAGTCTGTTTCTAAAGTAGCTCTGAAAAAGATTGCGAGAAATGATGTTACTTTTTACGAGATAATGTGTAACAAAAAATTAGCTACATATTTAGGGCTGGAAAAATCAAGAGAAGTGTATTGGAATTCTATAAACGCAATTTTAGACGTACTTGGATTATGTCACGATGAAGATCTGTTCTACAAAGAAAACCTACGTGATTTGAAGTCGTTTTCTAAGACGGTAGGTCTGGATGAGGACGAGATAAAAAGGCGGATAAACAACGTCGAGCACTTTATTAAAACGGCTGGAGATAGTCTCGAGACTATAGAAAGTAAAATTGGTGAGTTTCCGAGATACTACACCATTTTAACAATGGACGGCGACAACATGGGTAAAATGCTTATCGGAGACGAGATGAAACCTGTTAAAGAGTATCTTCATCCGAATGTGTTCAGGTATCTACCATCAAACGCAAAGAAGAAAGTCGAAGAAACAAAAAGGCTGATCACCCCAGCAACCCACTCGGCGATAAGCAGAGCTTTGGCGTGTTTCTCGATCGAGAAGGCCCCCAATATCGTTAAAAATCACAGAGGCGAGCTAATTTACGCCGGAGGAGATGACGTTTTAGCTTTGCTACCTATCGATTCGGTCTTAGCATGTGCTTACGATATCCAAAAGAAGTTCGGCAAGGAGTGGGACGGATGGAATTTATTGCCAGCTAAAACGATGAGTGCTGGCATTTTGATCGTGCACTACAAGCATCCACTCTACGATGCACTCGATAAAGCGAGAGAGCTTGAGAAGATGGCCAAGGAGATGGGTAGGGATTGCGTAGCCGTTGGATATCTGAAGAGGAGTGGGAGCTACGATGAGGTTGTGTTTAACTGGAGTTTGGTATGCGAAATAGGAGGGATCGTCGAACTTATAAATAACTTGAAGAGAGACGTGAAGCCGAACCTTTCGAAGAGGATAATCTACCACGTAGTCCAAGAGATAGACAGTCTGCCAAGCGATGAGAACGCTTTAAGGGAATACATAAAATTCGAGTTTTCGAGGCATTACAGCGGTGAGAGTGAGGATGCAAAGGTGCTGGCTGAAAAGGTCTTGAATATGGCCAAAAACATCAGAATTACGCTTACGAAAGATGATTTTGAAGAGATAGAAGTAGATATTAAGAAATCACAACTCGTAAGGGCTAATTCGAAAATTAATGGATTGATAAGGAATGAAAAGCTGTCGGTAGGCAGTGTCTATGAAAAACTTAAGGACGTTTTGAACGTTGATCGTTGCGAATTCTACGAAAAGCTCTATAGTTTAATCCTCAAAAAGCAGATTAAAGGTTTATTCATTCTTTTAAAGATCTTAGTCGATTGCAATGCGGATTTGGGAGGTGCGAGCTGTGAAGATAATAATTGAGCCCAACGATGTCCTGATGTTCAGAGAGTCGAAGCTCTACACAGCCGGAGAGAGTCACTTGGCGAGGAGCACTCTTCCTCTCCCTCAAGCGGTTGCTGGAGCTCTAAGAACTGCAATTCTGATTAAGAGCAACTTTTCCGATGAAGCCAAGGATTTGACAGGTTACAAAGATGAGGAGCCAAAATTCACCATTTTAGGACATTTCCTGTTATATAAACCGTCCAAAGACGAAAAAGGGCGGGAGTATTTCCCAACACCATTCGATGTGGCAAAAGCAAAGGGCATCGACGGCTACTTCTTCGTTGAACCCTTGCCTTTAGACGGATCGTCCGAACATTGGAGAGGTAAGTTCGTATTTAAAGGAAGAACTATCCATTTCAGCAGTGTCGATGGCTATTTAAGCTACGACGATCTTGTTAGATATCTCAAGGGAGAGTTGCGGGAGGAAGAGCTCGAAGATGTCATCAGAGATGATCTCGTAAAGAAGGAGAGCAGAGTCGGAATAAAACTTGGAAATGCCAAGACTACGGAAGAGAGCTACTTTTACAAGGCCGAATTCTTGAGATTTAGCAGGGATGTCAAGCTCTCGGTTTGGTTAAATGGGAATGAGATTAAAGATTCGTTGGGTGAAAGCGGACTAATAAGGCTTGGTGGAGAGAGCAGATTTGCGAGGTTTACGATCATTGATGAGGATCCTTTGAAAGGCCTCAAAGTAACTTGGGATGAGATCAAAGAAAAGATAAACGAAAATGGAAGGTTCAAGCTATACGTCGCAACGCCACTTTTAATCAGAGATAACAATATATACGTATGGGATGTTAAACCAATTCTCGAAAGAGAGTTAAACATGAAGATCGAAAAAATATACCCACTCATAGGTAAACCTCTAACTTTCAGCGGTTGGGATTACGCGAATAATAGGCCTAAGCCAAATAGACACGCTGTTCCCGCCGGTTCCGTTTATTTCGTTGAGTTCGATGATAATTTCGAGCTTGATAAACCCTATTTGAAGCTTGGAGAATTGACCAAATTGGGATACGGCTTGTGTTTTATGGAGGTATGGTGAATGGAAAAAGTACTCATAACAACATGGGGTAATCCATTCGAATGGAGTGATATAACCTATGTCTATGAGGATGGCAAAAACACTAAGATTACCTTGAACACATTTTGTACTTTACCTATATTAAGACGAGCGATAAAACCTGACAGAATAATTGTAATAGTAGCCGATACCTTAGCTAATTTAATCAACGAAAGGACTAGAGAGCCACCAATGAAACAACGGAAGTTTTCGAGTTATGATGATGTATTAGAAGATGTCAAAGACAGAGTAGAATATTTTGTGAGCGATAAACTTGGAGAGAGATTTGATAAGATTGATTTGATTATTGCTCCCGGAGTGGGTGTATTCAAGAATATCGAAATTAATGGCGATATTTTGGATTACTATCACTACGTTACGTACAAATTAGCCGAACTGCTGCCTGCTACCAACATGGCTGTCTATCTTGATTTAACACATGGGATAAACTTTATGCCAGTTTTAACGTATCGAGCAGTGTTGAATCTTTTGGGATTGGCATCATATCTAAAAGCTACTCGACTTACAGTTTTGAATTCTGAACCTTATCCAAGAGGTGTTGCCAAAGAAAGGTTAAAAGACATTATGTTAAATATAAAATCAGTTGAAGATCAAAAAATTCAACCAAAACCAATTTCCAACCTTTTGAACCAAACTTTTAATCGTTGGAATGCTTTTATAAGCTCAATAGCAAACGGATTTCCACTCATATTTGCAACATTTTATCCAAAAATTAAGGAGGTAAAAGATGAAGCCAAAAATAGATTGAACTCATTCTTAGAAGGCATAGACGTAGATGGCAATATCATCAAAAGGAGCTTGAGCTTAGATTCAGATTTTAAAACGCTCTCAAAACTATATTATTTCCTAAAAGTTCTAAATACAGAAGATACATTCCGAAATCTACCTAAACAAGAACTATCTCTTGAAGAACTGAAAGCAATTTCAGATAGGTTATTCAGAAATCTACCAAGAGTGGGAATAATAGTTGAGGAACAGATCAAACATCTTGAAGAGACTTTAACTACACACGGTAAACCGAAAAAACATATAGAGAGTAAGTGGAAGCCCCTAGTAAGTTACACAAAAATTGGAGGTATTAGTAGTCCGAGCGATAAGTCATCGACTGATGATAAAAGAATCGTTAGAAATTTTATAGCACATTCCGGTTTCGAATACAATATTACTATGACCAAGAAAACATTTAATGAGATTGTATTTAAATATAAATCCAAAGATAAAGTTATAACTTATGCTGTGGAATCTATGATATTTAGATTGGAGGAGGGATCATGAAATACGTAACTAAAGAGCTCAAAAACTTCACGATAATCCATTTCGAACTTGAAAACCCAATAAAACCCGAGGAGCTGAAAAACCTAGAGGTGCCAAATGTAAATCCAAGAAAGGGTATCGTGATCTCAGGTAGAGGACCAATATGGCTTCACTGTTTTTTAGCCCATAAATACCACTATACACCGTTTGTAGCGATCTACGATCCGAGAATTGGGGCAGTTGTAGTTCAATCCCACACCGACTTGAAGGAAGGGGATGTTTTAGATTTGATGGTCGAGGAGGTGTTGAAATGAAAATTACAATAGAAGTTCCGGAAGAAATAACGGAGGAAGAAATAAAAAAACTTATTGAAAGATATATCAAAAAGAAGAAGAAATATGAAGAATACTATAAACTTATTGAGGATGTGGATTGGAATGAGCTTGAGGGAGAGGTCAGAAAATTTAGAGAATCTTTCAGACTTAGAGAGTTTAATCATTGACACATCCGTGCTAATAGAATACTCAAAAGTTAAGAGGCTAGAGCTACTTGACGGTAGCAACATTTCATTCGTAACTCTCCTAGAGTTTCTGAGATACTATAAGAACGAGAGAACCCGCAAACGAATAAAAGCTCTTCTCGAAGACTTTTTCAAAATCATTACTCTAGATAACGATATTGCCCTAGTTTACTGCGATCTCTACAACAAGCTCAAAGAAAGGGGGACGTTGATAGACGATGCAGATTTACTGATAGCTTCATCAGCTATAGCTAAGAACATGACACTTTTTACTCTAAATTTAAAACACTTTGAAAGACTTGCAAAGTTTGGTCTGAAATTGTGGAGGTGGTAGATGTGTTTGAAAAAGCCTTGATTTTGGGTTTGTACAGCATAACACCCGTGCATGCGGGAAGTGGGGCTGAACTGAGCGTTATCGATCTGCCGATTCAGAGGGAGAAGCACACAGGCTTTCCCGTTATATGGGGACAGAGCTTGAAGGGTGTTTTGAGAAGAGCTTACGAGGGATTAGACGATTCCCAAAGTAAGCAGAAAACCGAAATAATTTTCGGCCCACCAACTGACAGAGCTTCAGAGCATGCAGGAGCGATAAGCGTTGGTGATGCCAAGGTTCTGCTGTTTCCAGTTAGGAGTTTGAAAGGTGTTTTCGCCTACGTTACCTGTCCGTTGGTTTTGGATAGATTCATTGAAGACATTGAGTTTATAAAGAGTCTAAACGGTAACTTAATGATAAACATTAATACTGATAATTTTAAAAATGAACTCGATAAACTAAGAAATGATCTTAATAATCAAAAAACAACCTCAGCTATAGTTTTTTCAGACGAGCTAATGATAAACAATAAAAATATCGTATTAGAGGATATAATTTTTATAGCTAAAAATGCAAATGAATATAAAAATTACGATGAGCTAAAGATAATTCCTGAAATAATCTTGAATATCCTTGGTAATAAAAACAATCAATCGGATAATCAGCCAAAAATATTAAACAAACTCCAAAGCAAATTGGTCATAGTTCCAGATGATGTGTTTAAAGCATTTGTTACAATGACTACGGAGATTATAGCTAGAGTTAAAATTAACGCTAAGAGTGGAACGGTTGAGTCAGGTGGTCTGTGGTATGAAGAATACCTTCCAAGCGATTGTATACTTTATTCAATGATTGCTGTTGGTAAACCACGAATCCCGGACAAAAACGATGAGGAGCGGAATAAAAATGAAAAAAGGATTTTACAAGTTTTCAATGCTCAAACGTTGGATGATGCATTGAATAAAATCATTGAGGATCTAAGTAAAATCAACCTTTATATCCAAATTGGTGGTAATGAAACAGTTGGTAAAGGGTTTGTAAAAACAGCCGTTTTTGTTCCCTATCAGAAATAAGAACGGTAGTAGGTGAGATAAATGATATTTCAAACACTTGAACAGAAAAGAGCCAGATTTGCGTATGAATCGGTATCGAAAGTAAAAGAAGAGAAATCAGAAATTCAAAAGAAATACTCATCATACGTTAAGAGCTCTCCAGTGATGATTTTATCTAATGGGCTTGCAAATACATTAGCTTTTTACCTTTCAAAAATGAAGCTTAAAGATGACACGGATTACAAAATCGTTTTAAGAGAACTTGAAAATTACAAAAACAATCAACCCAATAAATTTGAAAATAAGTCTGATAGGATTGCCTATGCCTACTTATATACCCATATTTCAGTGTGGCTTGCTAAAAAATCGAATGATGGAAAAGGACTTACCGAAGGTTACGATCCTCTAAAATATATTATAGAAAAAGCTGACGTATTTAAGGTGATGCAACTGACACAGGAAGCTACAGCTTTACTCAACTGGATGAAACGTTTTGCAGATGCTATGCTTGAAAAAGAAAAGGAGGTTGAATATTGAAACAAAACAATTTAAAATTCAAAATTCCAAGTTATCTGCAAGATATAGCAAAGAAGAAGTGGAAAACTATTGAAAACCTGTCACTTAGATTTGATAAATTCGTTCCGTTTGATGAAGAGAAAAAAGGTAGCCCTATTTACAAACCAAGAATTGACAAATTTGGCACTAAGATTCGATTACCTCGCGAAACACTCGAAGATTACAAAAAATTTTACAAACTCCAAGAATGGCTCTGGAAATCACTCAACGCAGAAATACTTGTGCTAAAAACCAAATCCCGACTCGTTATTGGCTTGGGAGACGAAAGCGTTTACGAAACTTCGATAAGACTCCACCGCAATTACGGCGTTCCCTACATCCCCGGTTCCGCTTTGAAGGGTGTAACCAAGCACTATGCGATCTATAGGTTGGTTGATGAGAACTACGAAACTTTAAGAGACAAACTCAAAAAGGGTGATTTCTTCGAATTGACAGGAAGTGTTCAAAAGCTGATTGAGGAACCCGACGATTCTAAGGTTAGTGATTTCAAGTCCCTGAGCTTTAACCTAAAAGATGAACAGATCACGCTCGAAGATCTGAGAAAGATCTTTGGCACTCAAAAATACGAGGGATCCATAATATTCTTTGACGCCTTTCCTACTCCCGACAACCTTAATCAAAAACCAGTCTTGGAACTCGACATAATGAACCCGCATTATCAACCCTACTATTCAGCAAGCAATAACGAACTTCAAAATAACGTGGAAAAGGCACCCGGAGACTGGCACTCTTCAAATCCGATATTTTTCTTTACGGTTCCCGCTGGTATAACCTTCCAGTTCGCCATAGCTCCAAGAAATTCCGATGAATTGTTGGATAAGGCCAAACTTCTGCTTGAGTTAGCCCTGAAGGAGTTCGGAGTTGGAGCGAAGACTTCTTTGGGTTATGGCAGGTTTGAGTAATGTCACTCCCGCAAGGAGTGGTCCCCAGCAACAAAAACGACTAAATAAACCCCGCCAATACAGCAACCGTGCCAAAGGAAAAGATCGGCTTCTGGTCAGCCGTAGCCATAGGCATAGGAGGAATGGTCGGAGGAGGCATTTTCGCCGTCCTTGGCTTAGCAGTCCAGCTTTCGGGGGGCGCCACACCCTTTGCATTCTTCATCGCAGGCGTTATAGCCCTGATAACGTCCTACTCCTACGCCAGACTCTCAATAACGTATCCGAGTCAGGGTGGAACTGTCGAGTTCCTGAACAGGGCTTTCGGAGCGGGGATTCTAACGGGCTCTCTTAACGTCCTGCTCTGGATAAGCTACGTGGTCATGCTCTCCCTCTACTCCTACGCATTCGGCAGTTACGCTGCGAGCTTCTTTCCCCACGCCCTCCAGCCCTACTACAGGCACGTATTTACAACCCTGATAATCCTCACACTTACAGTCCTCAACCTGATGAGTGCCGGTGTTGTTGGCGAGGTGGAGGAGTACATAGTAGCATTCAAGGTCGCAATCCTGCTGTTTTTCGTCATAGCCGGTATCTGGAGCATAGATCCCGCAAGGTTTCACCAGCACATTCCTCCTTTAAGCAGGCTCGTTGCAGGAGGGATGATAATATTCCTCGCCTACGAGGGCTTTGAGCTCATAGCCAACACCGCTGTGGAGGTGGAGGATCTCTCCTTCCTTCCAAAAGCTTACTACACCGCAGTTGGCTTCGTCGTGTTCCTCTACGTGGCTGTGGCGATAGTTACTGTTGGCAATCTACCGTTCCAGCAGATAGTAAATGCGAGAGATTACGCTCTCGCTGCCGCTGCAAAACCATTTCTGGGAGAGGCCGGGTTCACGCTGATAGCCATAGCAGCCCTCCTCTCGACCGGATCGGCGATAAATGCAACCCTCTACGGCTCCGCGAGAGTCAGCTACGTCATAGCGAAATACAGGGAATTGCCAGCATTCCTCGAAAAGAAGGTGTGGAACAAGCCGGTTGAGGGGCTGTTTCTGACGTCTGCTCTAACACTCGTTATGGCAAACACCCTCAACCTCTCGAACATATCCACGCTCGGAAGTGCGGGATTTCTGATCATCTTCGCTGCCGTTAACGTGGCGTGTTTCAGGCTGAGGAGGGAAACGAAAAGCAAATCTGTTTTAACAGTCACGGGGTCGATCCTCTGTTTTCTGGCACTTCTGCAGCTTTTGAGCGTGACCGTGAGAAGCCTGACAGACGTGGCAGTTCTTGCGATGATGATAGGTGGCTCTTTCGTCTTTGAGGTTACATACAGGGCTTTCAAGAGAGTGTGAATTGATTAACTTGAATTGCGTCGGAGTATAATTCCAGCTAAAGACGAAACAGACAGATCAACGGAAACAGCTTCAAAACAAAAATCAAAAAATAAAATTTTATTGTTTACAGGATTCCCCTGTAGTACTTCGTGGCTGGGCAGCCAACGCACCTCTCAGTATTGAACCTGCTGCAGCTGCCGCAGTGAACGCCACACGGAGCCGTTTCAAGCGTCTTTTCAGGTCTGACGTTTATGTCGAAGTACGGGCTGTAGTACACGTCCTGGACGGGGTAGATTTCAAACCTCCTTATCCCCTCCTGATTTCTCAGAGAGCACTTCTCCAGGCTTATGCTCTCCAGCGTCCCGTAATCCTCGGCGATTATGAGGGCGAAGAGGTTGTAGGAACCTGTTGTCACGAAGAACCTGAGCACCCTCGGGCAATCCCTGAACCTCTCGATCGCCTTCTCTATCGCCTCCGCACTCTCCATCTCCACAGCGAGTATCGCGAGTTTTATCCCGAGTTTTTCGGCGTTAAGCAGGGATCTTATTTTCAGAATTCCCTTCTTCTCCAGCTTCTCCACTCTCTTCTTAACGCCCATCACCGAGAAGCCCACTGCCTCCGCTATCTTCGAAAGCGGTGTTCTTCCGTCCTCCTGAAGCATTGAAATTATTTTTCTATCTTTCTCGTCCATTGTTTACTTTGTAAACCATTGAGGAGATAAATTTTTCTAAATTTGTTCGTCCAGTGTCGATTACTTGCACAGTTTTTTAAAATACGCTTCAAAAACTCCAAAGATAAATTAGACGTTTAACGTTATTGGATTCAAAAATACTGCACTCATTTTAGAATTTTTAATAAGTTCAACCTTCTCAACAATAAATCATTTAGTTTCGACCAAACGTACAATATTCGAAAAAGATAGATAAATAAAAAGTTTCAAAAAAGGAGTTTTAACCGGAAAGGGGAACGCTGGAGGGGAGCTGAAGACGATGATTGAGCTGTGCGAGAGGTGTCTCGAAAGGCTAAGGAGAGCAGGACTGCCCGAAAAGGAAGGAAAGGAGGAAGGAATGGAAGTAAGAGTCGTTGAGGAGAGAGAGTGCGTTTACTGCTGCGGCCTTTTCAGCAGACTGCCGGAGGTGGCTGAAAGAATAGCGAAAGAGCTCAGGGATTACGAGATAAAAAGCATCCAGACAGGCTGTTTGCTCAGAGGGAGCATAGGAGAGATTGAGAGGTTCTTCTTCGGAGAGGCGGGGGATAGAAAGGCAAGCATAAAGCACGAGATAAACGATTCTCTAACGGAGCTGCTGGTTGAGAGGCTGAAGGTCAGAGATGCGAGAAAACGCGGATTGGGAGATGCCACCGTAACGCTTGACGCAGAAACTCTCGACTATGAGGTAAGGATAACTCCTGTTTACATATACGGCAGGTATATCAAGAGGGTCAGAAACATACCCCAGACGAGGTGGGTGTGTTCAGCGTGCAACGGGAGGGGATGTCAGGTCTGCGGGTTTTCGGGGAAGAAGTATCCGACTTCAGTGGAGGAGCTGATCGGGCAGCCGTGCGTTGAGGTGATGAAGGCCAGAGATGCTATTCTGCACGGAGCAGGGAGGGAGGACGTGGATGCGAGGATGCTCGGAAACGGGAGACCTTTCATTCTGGAGATCAGAGAGCCGAAGGTGAGGAGTGTTGACCTCAGGGAGCTCGAGAGGATTGTGAACGAGAGAGCGGGAGGGAAGGTCAGCGTAAGATTCCTTGCCTTTGCCGAACCGAAACACGTTCCGGAGCTCAAGACGTCGAAGTTCAGGAAGAAGTACAGGGCGGTGGTGGAGTTTGAGAGGGAGGTTGGAGAGGAGGAGCTCAGAAGAGCTCTCGAGGAGCTGAGTTTCAGGGTGATAGAGCAGTTCACTCCGGAAAGGGTTGAGCACAGAAGGGCCAACATACTCAGGAGGAGGAGAACCTACAAACTCGACCTCCTGCTGCACAGGGGTAAAAAGGCCGTCATAACCGTGGAGGCTGACAGCGGGCTGTACATAAAAGAGCTCGTGAGCGGGGATAGGGGTAGAACCAGGCCAAGTCTGTCGGAAATTTTAAATAGCCCGGCAAGGGTTGTCAGGCTTGACGTGATCAGCGTGCTCGGAGGGCTTGAAGATTTTGAATCCCTCCGGGTTTGCGATAACGATCAGGAGGTATAGAGAATGGGCTGGAAATCTCACGGTTTCAGGTTCAAGTCAGGCAGAAAGCTGAGGAAGGGCGTCAGGGAGAAAGGTGTGAAGATAAGGAAGGTCCTGCAGACGTTTGA
>Ga0256834_1001114_pt1 | contig 18688 bp, 14 predicted proteins | sample 4281140metaG_FD_190536 | JGI IMG/M metagenome (GOLD analysis project Ga0256834, IMG submission 190536) | Hydrothermal vent microbial communities from East Pacific Rise, Pacific Ocean - 4281-140 | ecosystem: Environmental > Aquatic > Marine > Hydrothermal vents | place: Pacific Ocean: East...
AAAACTAAAAAGTTTAGCTTTTACTTCATCTTATCCAGAAATATATTTTGCTTGTAGTATGAATTGAATAGGACAATTTAGAAATTTAGTTAAAAGAGCTATTGAACTAAAATTTCCTGAAAATAAAACAGTTTTGAAAGAATTTGAAAAAGCTATAACTTGAAAAAATACAGATAATGCAAAAAATTTAAATAAATTTTGGAGTAATTATTGAAGTGATTTAGTAGAAACAATTACACTTAATGATGGACTTGTTTATTCTGATAAAAAAGATTGAAATGAATCAGACAGATATATGTGAACTTTAGAATGAATTTATAATGATAATGAATATAATTTAGATAATGATGATAGATGAGCTTGAGATACAGTAAAAAATTATTGATTATATACTTATTGAAGTGAAAAAGATTTAGATAATATACAATGAAATACATCCTGAGGTTTTGCTTGAGCAGAAAATGGAGATTATTGAAGAAAAGTTTTTGAGTGATATTTTGAGGCATTAACAAAAATAAAAGAAAATATAGCAATACCCTTAGAAAGGAGGAAAAAAATGTTTTCTGAAACTTTTGGTAAATTTGAAGAAAAAATTTCAAATGTAATATGAATTAATTTTGAAAGATGAGAGCTTAGAAATGCTGAAATTATTAAAAAAATTAGAGCAAAAGGTTTAGATGTTTATTTTTCATATAAAGAAAAAGAAGAAAATAATTGAAAAGGTTATGATACTTTTTTAGAAGATATGTTTAATAATTTTACTTCATTTAGTATAGAAACAGAAACTGAACCTGTAGCAAAAACTCAATATGAAACTTCTGCTTCTATTTGAGAAATAGTTGAAAGTCAAAAATCAGGAAAAAAACTTTTTGGAGATAGATTAAAAGAATTAAATTGAGATACAGATACAAATAAAAGAGCAGAAGAAATATTAGAAACAGCATAAAAAAAATCTAGAAAATCTAGATTTTTTTATTTTGAAAAACTATATTTTTCTACTAAATATAACATATATTTTCAAGAATTATTAAATCTTTTTACTATAAAAACAGGTAAATTTTTTTCAGAAATTTCAAAAATTATTTCTCCATTTTCTGTTACATTTTTTTCAGAATTAATTCAAAAATAAGATAAAATTTTATTACTTAACTCAATATCTAATAATTCTCAATTTGCATTAATATTTTTACTTAACCATTTTTCATCATTTCATAAAAAAATAATTCTCTCAGGTTTTTCAAAATTTCAACTATAATTAATATAAATTTGTTTTTCACTATCAACCAAAAAAATATAATTTGTAAATATTTTTTTAGTTTCTTCTACATTTTCTTCTATAAATTTTTTTATTTCTCAAGTATTTTTATATTCTTTATTATCTGTAAATAAAATATTTTTTCAAATATTATTTTTAATATTAAAATTTAGTTTAAAACTATAATTTCCTAAAAATATTTTTTTATCAAAATCAATTTTTGTAGCCCCTTTCTCCCTATTGGGGAGAGAGGATTTCGGCCCCTTGTGGGTCATGCTGTTAAGTGCAGGAGAGAGGGTTTTTTGGTTCAAGTACAAAATTTTTTCTCAATCTTTATTAAAAACTTCTTGTCTAATTTGTAAAAAATTTTCTAAATCTTTATAATGAGTTCTAATATAAAAATTCCCAACTTTATTTGTAAAAACTTTTTTTTCTTTTTTTCAAACTCATAAAATTTCTAATCAAAAACTTTTATTTTTAAATAAATAATTTCTATTTCAATTTTCTAATTTTTGAATATATTCTTTTTCTGTTTCCTCTATTTTTCAATATTTTTCTTCTAAACAACTGTCAAGTAAACAATATTTTCATATTTTTATTTTTGAATTATTTTTCTTTAAATCATCTAAATTTTCAATATTTATTTCCAAATTCATAATAGAAAATTCTTCTCAAATATAAGCCATAATTTTATATTCATTCAAACCTAAATCCAAATTTTTTAACAAAATTCAAGCTTTATAAGAAAAATTTTCATCTCAATAATCAAATTGTTTTAAAGTATAAAAACTTTCAGGAAATTTTGTTTTTTTATTATCAAAATGGACAATTATTTTATCAATTTCAATCAAACTTTTTCATTTTATAATCAAATTATTTTTATTTTTAATTATTCAAGAAAATTCAAAAAATTTTTTATTGTCTTTTTTTATTTTATAACTAATTTTAGTATTTTTATATTTTATTTCAAAATCTTTGGTTTCATAAATTTCCATTATTTTTCCCTCAATAACCAAATCTTTATCATTTATTCAAGCAGAAATATTATTTTTATTTTCAATTTTTTTTGTATTTTTAAAATTATTTTTTTCTCAAGAATTTTCAACAATAATATTTTCCAAATCATCTTTTATTTTTTCCTCAAAACTACCAGAAAAATTAAATAATTTATCTTTTTTTATAATTTTTTTTTCTACTTCCTCCTGTTCTTCATTTATTTTTTCTTCATTTTTTTCATTTTTGTAGCCTCTTTCCTTTTGACCAAAAGGAGAGGATTCAGGTGAGGAATTATTTTCTTTTTCTTCTTCTTTTGTAGCCCCTTTCTCCCCGTCAGGGAGAGAGGATTCAGGAGAGAGGATATTAGGATTAGCACAAGAAAAAAGAAAAAACACTACAAAAAAGACCAAGAATTTATTTTTTATTTTTTTCATATTTTATTTTTATTAAATATTTTTTTGTAGCTTTTCCCCATCTCCCCACAAGGGAGAGGGGGCTAGGGGGTGAGGGAGTAAAAAAGGAGGGTTTTTTAATTTTCTTTAACAGAATATCAGTCATTTAAAAAAAGTAAAAAATTACCTTTTTCATCAAATTTTTTTACATTAAAAATAGGAAAATCTTCACCAGAAATTCATAAAACTTTTTTATTTACTTTATTTAAAAGAATTTTTTTATTATTTTTTAAATAATATCAAATAATTTTTTCACTTAATTCTTTATCTAAAAAATCTCAGTTTTTATCAATATTTTCACTTAACCATTTTTTATCAATTCATAGATTTATAATCCTTTCAGATTGTTGTAAATCACTAGAATATAAAATATATATTCATAATTTTTTATCTACAGAAAAAATATAATTTTTATAAATATTTTTTTCTTCCAAAGCCAAATCTAATAATTTTAGTTCAATTATTTTTGAATCAATATAATTTTTATCATTAAAAAAAATAATATTTTTTTCTTTTATTGAAAAATTAATTTTTTCTAAATTAGAATACATTTTATATTCAATATTAGCAATTTTTATTTTTTCTTTTAATAAGTTAAATTTTTCTGTAAATACTTTATTTGAATTATTTAGCTCAAATTTATTTCAATTTTTATCAAAAATCTTTTGAATAATTGAATATTTTTCATTATTTTTTGAAAAAACATTTTTTATATAAAAATCTCAAAAATTATTTATATAGAGAATTTCAAAATTTTTTCAAGCTATAAAAACTTTTTTTAAAAAAGTTTTAGTTTTAGTTATTTCAGAAGCTATTTTACACTTAATATTTTCAGTAAAATTTATTATATTTTTTTCTTTTTTTATACAATCTTCTTTTCAAATAAAGGAAATAAATCTTTTTTCTAATTCTAAAATTTTATTTATTTTTCCCAATTTTTTTATTTCTATATTTTTTTTATACAAACAAGTATCAAGTAAACAATGTTCTCACTTTTCCAATTTTATTTCAGATTCTTTTTTATTTGTATCAATATCCAATTTTTTATTTTGGGCTTCCAAGTTTTTATTTTCGATTTCAAGTATTTTTAATTCCAATTCTTCTCAAGTCAACTTTATCTTTTTTTTATTATATTCTTTTTCTTTCAATTTAACTTCTTTTTCTTTTAATCTCCTTATTTCAGCCATTTCTTCTTTTAATCTTTTTATTTCTTCAAAAATTTTTGAGTTAGAAATTTTTTCTATTTCTTTTTTTTCTTCTATTTTTTTTAGTTCATAATCTCAAATTGTACAAGAATTAAAAAAAAATAAAATTAAAAAAGTAAAAATGTATTTTTTGTTCATATTGTTTTATATATTAAGTCCAAATAAATGTATTATGTGTTTATATAATACAGTATAATATTTTTTTTTATTTTTACAAAAGTTTTTAACTTGCTATTTTTTTTATTTAAATTTAAATAACTTTTTAAAAATTATTTTATATTAATTTTATTAGAAAATAAGCCATATTTTAATAAGTAGAAAATCAATAATTTATTTTTGCATTTTTTATTTTTTTATATATAATGTATTTTCCAGAAAAAATAATACTAAAAATTAAAATAAAATGAATATTTTTATAGACACAATTTCAAAAGTTTGAAATGTAATATTATTTAATGAAAATAGAAAAATAGTTGATAAAATAAGTTTAGATTTCAAAAGAAATGAATCATCTAAATTAATTCCTACAATAACTAAAATTTTGCAAAAAAATTTTTTAGAATATAATTCTCTAGAAAATATAATTGTAGTTAATGGTCCTTGAAGTTTTACTTGAATTAGGTCTACTATTTTAGTTGTAAATTCAATTAATTTTTTAATTAATAAAAAAATTACTACTATTAATTTTTTTGATTTATTTGATGAATATCCTATTTTAAAAGCTTCTTCAAAAAGAGATATGTTTATAAAAACAAATAAAAATTCTCAAATAAAAATTTTGGATAATAAAGAAGTTGATTTATTTTTAAAAAAAGCTAATATAAAGAAAGTATATTGAGATATTGAAGAAAATTTTTTTCAAGATGTCCAAATTATAAATTTTTCTGATTATGAAAAAATTATAAAAAATATAAAATTTGAAAATTTGAAAATAGCTGAAAGTAATTATATTAAAAAACCTAATATTACTTAATTTTTATAAAAAAAATGTTTAATACAAAAGATAACCAAAAAGCTGGTATCGATTTACTAAATATGGCTCCTTGAGAAACAATAGAGCTTGTATTAAGAAGGCATTGGATAATGTATATGTTTTTGCTTTGAAGGCTTAGTCTTTGAATTATATTAACAGCTTTTGTTCTTTTTGCAAATCATCCTTTAATCCATATTTTTCTTATACTTTTTTGGATGTGATTTTGAATATATTTATATATTGCTTGGCTTAATCATGAACTAGATTTATTTGTAATTACAAATAATAGAATTGTTTGAGTTGACCAGATTGCTTTTTTAAATAGAATTGTGTCAGAATGTAATCTTTGACAAGTTCAAGAAGTAAATTCTCAAACAAAATGATTTTTGTCAAATGTTTTGAATTATTGATTAATAACTATTCAAACTGCCTGAAATACTTCAAACTTTGAAATGGATTGGGCACCTAATTCTATGCAATCTGCTAGAACTATTTTGAATATTGTTGATCATTATAGAGATATTGAAAAAGATAAATGAGCCTCTTGAATGAGAGATCCTTCAAATAAGTATTCTGAAAAAGAAAAAGATTTAGAAATGGAAGAAGTTTAAACCCTCTCTCCTGAATCCTCTCTCCCTTTTGGGGAGAAAGGGGATAAAAAAAATATATTAATAATTAAAAAATAAAAAATGCTTGCAAGAATAACAATAGTGTGAAGACCAAATGTTGGAAAATCTAGTTTTTTTAATATGTTTACAGGACATAAAATAGCTATTGTAGCTGATGAAGCTGGAACAACTAGAGATATTTCAGAATTTGAATATACAGATAAAGAAAGGGAAATAACTTATATTATTTCAGATTCTTGAGGTTTGGATTTTTCTTCTGATGAAGCTGATATAAATTCTGATATTTTAGATAGAACAATAACAGCTATCAAAGAATCTGATTTATTAATTTGGTTAGTTGATTATAATAACTTTACTCAAATGGATCATGGTATTTTAAAAATTCTTAAAAAAAATAATGCTCCTAATTTTATTTTAGTTGCAAATAAATGTGATAATGAAGACAAAATAATGCAATCTTATAGTTTAGCTTGAAAAGGAGAATTAGAATTTTTTCCTGTTTCATCTTCACATAATTCTTGAATTAGAGAAATAAAAGATTTTACTAGTAAATTTTTAAAGGAAAAATGATTAAATTATTTTGTAGAAGAATTTGATGAAAAAATTATAAAACTTTCTCTTGTTTGAAGACCAAATGTTTGAAAATCTAGTTTAATAAATTCTATAACTTGAAAAAATAGAGTTATGGTAAAAGATTTAAGTTGAACAACTAGGGATTCTATTGATACAAAATTTGAGGCTAATTGAGAAGAATTTGTTTTAATTGATACAGCTTGAATTAGAAGATTATCAAAAATTGGAACCAGAAATATAGAAAATTGGTCAGTAATGAGAACAACTAGAGCAATTAATAGATCTGATGTTGTTGCTGTTATTATTGACTGAGTAGATTGAGTCGTTCATCAAGATTTGTCTATTATTTCAAAAGTTTTAGAAGAGAAAAAATGATTAATAATTGTTGTAAATAAATGGGATAGAGTTTTGGCAAAACCTTGAACAGACAAGGAAAAAATGATGGAAAAATATATGACTTATTTAAAAGCAAAAATAGAATTTGTTTCTTATGCTCCTGTTGTTTTTTCTTCTGCTACTGAAAATAAAAGAGTTGATGAAATAATTGAAAATGCAATGCATATAAAAAAGGAAAGAAATAAAAGGGTAAAAACTAGTATTTTTAATGAATTTTTGGAACAAGTAATTTATAAACATGCTCCTAGTTGAAATAAAAAATCTCATTCTCCAAAAATTTATTATTGAACTCAAGCTGATATGAATCCTCCAAAATTTGTATTAACAGTTAATAATCCTAATCATTTTCATTTTTCATATAAAAGATATTTAGAAAACAGAATAAGAGAAAATTTTGGTTTTCATGGAACTCCAATAGTTATAACTTATAAATGAAGATGAAAACATAAAGATGTAGTTAAGTAAAAAACCTAAAAAAAAATTGAGTAAAAGAAAAATAAGATTATACTAATTATAATCTTATTTTTTTATTTTTTTTAAATTATGATAAATTTTAAATCTAATATACTAAAAACAAAACCAGAAACTGCTCCACATAGGAGTTTACTTAGAGCAAGTTGATTAACTGATGAAGATTTTGATGTTAAAAAACCTTTTATTTGAATAGCTAATTCTTTTAATAATATTGTTCCTGGGCATTGACATTTGAACATTTTAAATCAATATGTAATGAAATGAATTAGAGATGCAGGGTGAGTTCCTTTTACTTGGGGAGTTCCTGCTGTTTGTGATTGAATTGCAATGTTTGCTGAAATGAGACTTTCTCTTCCTTCAAGAGACCATATTGCAGATAATATAGAAATTATGATGCTTTCTCACTCTTTTGATTGATGGGTTTGAATTACTAATTGTGATAAAATTACTCCTTGAATGCTTATGGCTGCTTGAAGATTGAATCTTCCTTGTACAATTTTAACAGGTTGACCAATGCAACCTGGAAGAGACACAAAAACTGGAAAAACAATTGATTTAGTTACAGTTTTTGAAGGAGTTTGAGCTCATAGTGCTGGAAGAATAGATGATGAAGAATTAAAAAGAATTGAAAAAGAAGCTTGTCCAACAGGTGGAAGTTGTGCTGGAATGTTTACAGCTAATTCAATGGCTTGTGTAACAGAAATTCTTTGAATGAGTTTAAAAGATTGTGCTGCAACTCTTGCAACTTTGAAAGAAAAACAAAATCAAGCTTATGAGTCTGGAAAATTAGCTGTAGAATTAGCTAAAAAAGATATAAAACCAAGAGATATAATGACAAAAGAAGCTTTTTTAGATGCAATGACTCTAGATAATGCAATTTGAGGTTCTACAAATGTAACTTTGCATTTACCAGAAATTGCAAAAGAATGTTGAATAAAAATTGATCTGCATTCTTTTGATAAAATAAGTAAATCAACTCCAAATATTTGTAAATTATCTCCTTCTTGACCTTATGAAATGGTTGATTTATATAATGAGTGAGGAATAAAACAAGTAATGAAAAATATAGAAAAAAAACTTCATTTAGATAGAATTTGAATAGATTGAAAATTGAAAGATAGATTAAATTGAATTGAAAAAGTAGATAATGATATTATTAGGAGTTTAGAAAATGCATATTATTTTGAAGGTTGAGTTGCTGCTTTGAAATGAAATATTTGTTTTGAATCTGTTGTAAAACAAACTTGAGTTTCTCCTGAAATGCTAAAACATTCTTGACCAGCAAAAGTATTTTTTACAGAAACATCTGTTGTAGATTGAGTAAAAAACTGAGAAATAAAAGAGTGAGATGTAATAGTTTTGCCTTTTCAATGACCAGCTTGAGCTCCTTGAATGCCAGAAATGCTAACTCCAACTTCTGCAATAAAATGAGCAGGGTTTACAAAAGTTGCATTAATTACAGATTGAAGATTTTCTTGATGAACAGCTTGACCTTGTATAGGGCATATTTTTCCAGAAGCTTATAATGGATGAAAAATTTGATTAATAAAAGATTGAGATATTATAGAAATAGATATGCCAAACAGAATTTTGAATGTAAAAGTAAGTGATGAAGAATTTGAAAGAAGAAGAAAATCAGGAGAATTTGTAGCTCCTGAAAGAATGTTAACTCCAATGATTGAAAAATTTAGAAAGTATTATAGTGAATAAAAAAAACTTTATTGAATTTAGTTAAATTTAAAATATCACTGATTAAAAAAATATTATGAAACAAAAAATAAAAATTTTAGCTTTTGAAACTAGTTGTGATGATACTTCTGTTGCCATTTTTGAAAATGAAAAATTAATTTTTATGGATACAAAAAGTCAAATCAGTATTCATAATATAACATGATGAGTTGTACCAGAAGTAGCTGCAAGAGAGCATGCTAATGTAATTTTTGAAGTTATAGAAAATGTTTTAAAAGAGTCTAAAATTAATTTAGAAGAAATAGATTATATATCAGTTACAACTAATCCTTGATTAATTCCTTCACTTTTAACTTGAATAACTGTAGCTTCTAGTTTTTCAGAAATTTTAAAAATCCCTATAATTCCTATTAATCATATAGAAGCACATATTTTTGCTAATTTTTTAGAAAGAAAAGAAAGTGATATAAAATTTCCTTTAGTGTGTTTAACAGTTTCAGGAGGGCATAATGATATTTATTTTATGAAAGATATGTGGAATTTTGAAAAAATTTGAAGTTCAACTGATGATGCTGCTTGAGAACTTTTTGATAAAGTTGCAAAAATGTTAAATCTCTGATATCCTTGAGGACCAATTATTTCTGAATATGCAAAAAGATTTTCTGCTAAAAAAGATAAATATGGTCTATTTCCTAGAGTTTGGTTAGATAAAGAAAAATATGATTTTAGTTTTTCAGGATTAAAAACAAATATAAAAAGAGAAGTAGATAAAAGAAAATTAAAAAAGTATGAATTAGAAAACTCTGTAAAAAAAGATATAATTATAGAAAAAGTAACAAAAAAAGAATTAAAATTTTTAGAAAATATTATTTTAGATGAAAAAGATTTAATTGAAATTTCTTATGAAACTGAAAATGCTATTACAGAAGTTTTGACTTATAAATTGATAAATGCTGCAAAAAATTATAATACAAAAAATATTTTACTTGCTTGATGAGTAAGTGCAAATGATAAGCTAAAAAATTCTTTAGAAGAAATTTGTGAAAAAAAATGATATACTTTTTTAAGTCCAAAGAAAAAAAAATATTCTATGGATAATGCTGCAATGGTAGGAATTCTTAGTTATTATAAAATTAAATATAAAAAATTTGAAGAGAAAATTTGAGTTTTAGAAATTTAGAAACTATTAATAAAAAAACTTTCTTAAAAAATTTTTTTGAAAAATAATATTTTTGCTTATAATAAAATAAAATTTAATTTTTAAAAGAAAAAATTTATGAAATATGAAGTTGTAATTTGACTTGAAGTGCATATTAGAATAAAATCTAAATCTAAAATGTTTTGTAATTGTAAAAATGCTTTAGCTTTGGCATCTGAGCCAAATGAAAATATTTGTAAAATTTGTATGGCTTTTCCTGGAATGTTGCCAACTTTGAATGAAGAAGTTGTTAGACTTGGCCTTATTTGATGACTAGCTATGAATTGCAAGGTTAATAAAATTTCTAGATTTGATAGAAAAACTTATTTTTATCCAGATAATCCAACAGCTTACCAAATTACTCAATTATATGAACCAATTGTTTGAAAGGGAAGTGTGAAAACTCTTGTAAATTGAGAAGAAAGAGAATTTGATATTCATCATATGCATTTAGAAAATGATGCATGAGGATTAGTTCATACTTGAAACAAAACTCTTTGTGATTATAACAGAGTTTGAAGTCCTTTAATGGAAATTGTTACAGATCCTGTTTTTCATTCTAAAGAAGAAGTTCAAGAATTTTTAAAAGAATTACAAAAATTAATGAGAGCTTGTGAAGTTTCTGATGCTGATATGGATAAATGACAAATGAGATGTGATGTAAATATTTCTCTTAATTTACCTTGAGAAGAACTTTGAAAAAGAACTGAAACTAAAAATGTAAATAGTTTTTCAGCTATAGGAAGAGTTATTGATTATGAAGTAAAAAGGCAAACAAAAATTCTTGATAAAGGTGAAGAAATAGAACAAGAAACTAGAGGTTGGGATGATGAAAAAGGAATTTGAAGAACTCAAAGAAGTAAAGAAGATGCTATGGATTATAGATATTTTCCTGAACCAGACTTGCTTCCTATAGAATTAAATGATAATTTTATAAAAGAATGTCAAACTCAAATTCCAGAATTACCAATTGATAAAAGAATTAGATATTTGAATGATTATAAATTAGCAAAAGATGATGCTAGATTTTTGACAACTTCTAGAAAAATGTCAGAATATTTTGATAAACTTGTAGAATTAACTAAAGATCCTAAAAAATCTTGTTCTTATATAACTACTATTTTAATGGCTTTAATGAAAGAAACTGAAGAAAATAATAGTATTTCAAATTTGAAATTTAGTATAGAAGAATTTTCAAAAGTTATAAATTTGGTCAATTGTGATGAACTTTCTTCAACTAATTCTAAACAAGTAATTGAAGAATTATTTAATAGTTGATGAGAAACTGATATAATTATTGATGAAAACAATTTGAGACAAAAAAATGATGCTTGAGCTTTGGAAAAAATTGTTAATGAAGTTATAAAAAATAATCCTAAACAAGTAGAAGATTATAAATGATGAAATACAAATATTTTTTGATTTTTTGTAGGACAATGTATGAAAGCAAGTAAAGGTCAATGAAATCCAAAAACTTTTAATGAATTGTTAAAGAAAAAACTCTAGAAAAGATAACTAAAAAAAATTACTAAGTTTATAAACTTAGTAATTTTTTTAATAAAGAAACTTTTTATTAATAAAGAGAAATTATTTTATAAATAAAATTTAACATTTCTTCTCTGCTTACAGAAGAGTTTGGTTCAAATTTATAATTATCTGCAGCTGGGTCTAAGATTTTTAAAAATTCTAATTTTTTAGTTAAATCTTCTTGCCATTTAGCTTCTAAATCAGTATAAGCAACTTTTTCAACAGCTTTAGAACTTAATATTCCCATATTTGAAACAATACCATAAGCTTCAGCTTTAGAAATAATTCTATTTGGCTTAAAAGTTCAGTCTGAATAACCATTAATAATTCCAAGAGCTACTCATTTTTTAACAACTTTTGCTTGCCAAGAACTAGAATCTACATCAGGAAAACCAGTATTTTCAGAACCTAAATCAAAATTTTTAGAATGAGTCATTAATACAATAGCTAGAAATTCAGCTCTATTTATACCTCTTTTTGGTTCAAAGGTAGTAGGAGTAGTACCATAAATAATTCAAGCTTTTGCAAATCTAATAATAATTTCTTTATAAGGAGAATTATCAATATCTAAAAATTTATTTATATAGTTTGGATTAAAATCATCATCTAATATAGCTCTTATAATAACAGAAGTTTTTGTATATTCTGGAGTTACATAATCTCCTTTATTATTTACTTCAGTTTCTCCTTCTACAGCTTCTTCATTTTCTGTAGAATTATCATCATTTTCATTAGTTGAATTTTCATCAGTTGAGTTATTATTTCAACTAGAACTACTATTTCAACCAGAATTATTATCACTATTAGATGATGGACTTCCAGAAGCATCACAAGTTCTATCATAAAAATTACCTGAGTTATCAATATTTCAAGGACAAACATCTATACCTCTAGCATCTCCAAAACCTCAGTCATTTTGATTTATTGGATTACAATTATAACCATAACCATAGCCAGTTTGATAACCATAACCTGAACAATTATAAGTAGAACTAGGTTGTAAGGTTGTAAAAAAAGTTCAAAACACTCCAGTTATGTTTAGTGCAGCAACTAATACACCAACACTTGCAACTGTAAGAACTTTATTTTTTATATTTTTCATAACAATTTTTTAAAAATAAATTAAACTATATTTTTCCTAATATTTTTTAAGAAAAATAAAATACTAAAGTAGTATATTCTATATTTTTTAAAATGCAAATATTTTTTTGAAAAAAATCATAGCAAGTAAAAAACATAAAAAATAAAAAAGCCTAATTTTTTTTTGACAAATAAAATAAAAAAAATATAATCTCCCACGTAAAGAAAAACTTTACTTGCGAGGGTAACATAAAAGAGTGAGTGTACTAAGGCTTCAACCCTTGGGTGTGCCAGTTCAAACCTGGTCCCTCGCTCCAAACATTTTTAAAAGAAGCTAAAAATTTTATAATTTTAGCTTTTTTTTTTGATTTCTTTTTGTAATTATGTTAAAATTGAATAATATATATTATAATATTAACAAAACAAAAAATGATTTTAGAAAAAGAGTTAAAAATTTTGAATATAGATTCTGTAAAAATAATTAAAAAATTGAAAAAGATGTGAGCTAAAAAAGTATTTGACTGAGATATTCATGATACTTATTATGATTTTGATGATATTCAACTTGATAAAATTAAAATGAGTCTTAGAATAAGAAAGAAAAAAAAATCTCACTTATATACTGTGAAGAAAAAAATTCCAGATGAAACAATAAAAATTGCTAAGGAAATAGAACATCCAATAAAATGTGTTAAAACTTATAAAAAAAGACTTAATAAACATTGACTTGTAGTTAATAGAGAAAAGAAAAAACGTAGAAAAAGTTATAAAATCTGAAAAATTGTTTTTGATATTGACTACTATTTAGAATATCCACCATTGCTTGAAATTGAAGCTCATAATGAAAAAGAAATTTTTAAATGGGTACAAAAATTAGAATTAAAAAATCATGTTCATAAAAAATGTGGTTATAGATGACTTGTTAGATACTACAATAAATTTAGTTAAGGAAAATAAAATTAAAACTTTTTTTATTTTTTCCTTAAAATCTTTTTTAATAAAAAAATATGAAAATAAAACATTTAATTATAAATAATTTTAGAAGTTACCAAAATATGGAACTTTTTTTTGGCTGAAAACATACTTCACTTGTTTGAGAAAATGGTTCTTGAAAAACTAGTATTTTAGAAGCTATAAATCTTTGTCTATCTTATTGAAATGCAAAAAATAAAGTAAAATTATCTGATTTTCATAAAAATACAAATACTTCTATAACTATAAAAGTTTTTTTTGATGAAGAATTTATATCAGTTATAAAAAATTGATTTGAAGATGTAGAAATTCCTTGTAATTGAGTAAATTTAAAAATAAAAAAAGCTTTAGATAATGAAGAAAACTTTTTTGAAAATTTTGAAATAGAACATTATGCAATACCAAAAAATATCATAGAAAATAGGGTAGAATGATGGTTAATTAAAAACGAAAAAGTTTCTAAAAAAGATTTACTTGAAATTTCAAAAGATATTTTATCTTTTCCTTTACATACAAAAAATTTACCAAAATGTTTTTATTTTGATATTTTAAGAAATAAAAAAAATTATTCTTGAGATTACTTGAATTCTTCTCATATAAAAAAATTTAATAAAGAAATTAATCATATTTTATCAAAAAATGATAGAAAAAAATTAACTGATGTTTTCTCAAAAATAGAAAATTTTATAAAACAAAATGTAGATGAAAAAATAAATACTAAAGATATTTTTCCTAGAGAAATAAAAAATTTTAATGTAAATAATTATATAAATTCTTGTAATAAAAATATTTCTAAATTATGAACTTGATTAGAAACAATAACTAGTTTTATTTTGATTGATAATATAGCCAAGATTTTGAATAAAAATATTATCTTTTTAATTGATGAACCTGAATTACATTTGCATCCAAAATTGCAAAAAATTGTTTTTGATTATATAGAAAATAATACTTATCAATATATTTATTCAACTCATTCAGATTTAATGATAAAAATAAATAAATGGCAAAATATTATTAGATTACACGGATTTGAAAAATTTCCAAAAGCCCATAAACTCAAGGAAAAAATAGGAGATAGAACGATTAAAAAACTTTTAGATAACCTGCAAAGTAATTATAAATATGAAACTATTTTTTTTAGAGAAAATAATGAATTATTTTTTGCAAAAAAAGTGATTTTGGTTGAATGACCAATAGAAAAAATTTGTTTGCCTATAATTTTTGAAAAATATGGTTTAGAAAATTATTTAAAAGAATTTACAATAATTTCTGTGAATTGAAAGGGAAGTATGCAACATTTTCAAATAATTTGTAAAGTTTTTTGAATAGATTTTTTTTCTTTATTTGATGCTGATAAAGAGCCAATAAAAAAATGAATGAATCATTTTATTTTAGAAAGAGCTTATAAAAATCATTCTTATTTTTTTAATACTTCTTTTGAAAAAGTTTTATCAATAAAAAATGGGAGAAATAAAGCATCTAGAACAATTGAAATAATTTTGGATTTAGGAAAAGAAGATTTTCCAAAAGAATATAATGAAATGATAGGAAAAATTAAAACTTTTTTAGATGAATAAAAAAAACAGAAGGTTAAACCCCCTGTCAATAAAAACATAACTTTTTTTATAAAATTTCTTTAATTATATAATCCAGAACCAAAATTCATTTATTTTTTAAAATGAGTTTTTTTTGTTTTTTTTCTAAAAATCATAAATTTATAAAATCTTTTATTTTTTTTAAGTTAAGTTTTTTATAAATATTTTTTTTGATTCAAGAAGTTCTAAGTCAAAACATAACTTTTTCTAAAAAAATATCTTCTTTTTTTAAAAAATATTTCTCTTCCAATTTTTTTGAATAATATTCTGTAAAATTAGAAGAATTAGAATATCTTAAAAGTTTTCATTTAGAATTTTTCACAAAACCAGATGCTGAAAGTCAGAATCAAACTGTTTTTTTATGTTTCCAATAACCTTTATTATGTTTACACTCAAAGCCTTTTTTTGAAAAATTACTAATTTCATATTTACAAAATCATTTATTTTTTAAAAATTTTTGAACTTCCAAATATTCTCCTAAATATTCTTTTTCTTTCAAAGAATTCTTTTTCCAAGACTTTGGATAAGTTATTTTTTCAAAATTATTTTTTTCTTCTATTTCTTTTCTAATTTCTAAATAATCTTCTAATAAATAAACTGAAATATGTTTTATAAAATTATATTTTTTTAATATTTTTTCAATATTTTTTTTAGTTTCTCATTTTTTTGTATATGGAAGTCAGATTATAAAATCTAGTGAAAAATTATTTATATATTTTTTTTCTTTTTTTGAAAGAGAATTATCGGCTGTTTTTTTATTAATATAATTTTTTATTTCATCTAAACATTCAAAAATTGTTTTATTATTTCATCTTGAAATTTCTTTTAGACTTTTCTTATTAAGAGTTTGAATTCAAATACTAACTCTATTTATTCATATTTTTTCCCAAGAAATTAAATTTTTTAAATCTACTTTATCAGGAGTAGTTTCTAAAGTTATTTCAGCATTTTTTTTAATATTAAATTTATTTTTTAAACAGGTAATTATTTTTTCTAAACCTGCATAATCAAGTGTAGAAGGAGTTCAACCACCAAAATAAATTGTTTTTAATTTATTTTTTTTCCCTGAATAATTTTTTATTTCCTTTAATAAAAAGCTCAAATATTTTTTTATAAAAAGATTTTGAACCTTTCATAAAGAAGCAAATCTACAATATTTACATTTTCTATCACAAAAAGGAATGTGTACATATGAGTTCATTTTTATATTTTAATAATAATAAGTTTAATTAAAAAATATAGAATTTATAAAAAAATAATTTATTTTTAAAATGCTATTTAATTTCACTCAGCATTTTCTAAATTCTTAGAAAGAGATTATAGTAAATCTTCTGTTCAAAGAGAAATTTCATTATTATTTTTATAGTTTTTTATACCTTTTTTAAGATTTTTTATAATACTGTTTTCTTCTTTCATTTTTTCAAATCTAAAATCATATCTCTAAGCTCAGCTGCTTTTTCAAAATCAGTATTTGCTGAAGCTATATCCATTTCAAGTTCAAGTTTAGAAATTTCTTTTTCTATAGATTTTTTATCTAAAAGTGAATAATCTCTTTTCTTTTTTGAACTTGTCATTCACATATCTTTTATACTCGAAAAAATTGTTTTTGGAGTAATTCAATTTTTTTTATTATATTCTGCTTGCAAATTTCTTCTATAATAAGTTAGATTTATAGCTTTTAACATTGCTTGACTAACTGTTAATCATTCTGTTGTAATATATTTTCACTTATCTAAAAAATTTAATTTTCATAAATATTGATTATTAATTATTTCTTTTGTTTCATTTTCTATATTAGAAGAATATTTTGAAACATACATATAAATTTTTCAATTTTCATTTCTTGCAGCTCTTCAAATAATTTGAATAAGTGCTGAAGTACTTCTCAAAAAACCTTGTTTATCAGCATCTAAAATAGCAATTTTTGAAACTTCTGGAAGATCTAAACCTTCTCTTAAAAGATTTACTCAAACAATTACATCTATAACTCATTCTCTTAATTCTTTCAAAATTTCTAATCTTTCAATTGTATCAATTTCCGAATGCAAATATTTACATTTTACTCAATTATCAAGTAAATAATCACTTAATTCTTCACTTGACCTTTTTGTAACTGTTGTGATAAGCATTCTTTCATTTTTTTCTACAATTTTTCTAATATTATTCATAATAGAATCAATCATAAAATCCATTGGTTCTAAAACAATTTCTGGGTCTAAAAGTCCTGTTGGTCTAAAAAATTGAGGAATAATTTTACAATCTTTTGAACTTTTCCAAATTTTTCCTTTTAAAGGATCAAAATCAAAAAATTTGTGTGGATCTTTGCAAGATTTAGTAATTTCATAAGTATTTGGAGTTGCTGAAACAGCTACAATTTGATTTGTTTTATTTTCAAATTCTTCAAATTTCAAAGGTCTATTATCAAGTGCAGAAGCCAGTCTGAAACCATTTTCTACCAAATTTTCTTTTCTAGATTTGTCTCAAGCATACATTCCTCAAATTTGTGAAAAAGTCATATGTGATTCATCAACAAAAGTTAGATAATCTTTCCCAAAATAATCCATCAAAGTAGCAGGAGATTCTCAAGATTTTCTTCAATCTAAATATCTAGAATAATTTTCTATTCAGTTTACATATCAGACTTCTTGCATCATTTCCAAATCATATTCAACTTTTGTTTTTAGTCTTTCATATTTCAAAACATCTCAAGATTTTTCAAAATTTTTTAGCCTAGAATCTAGTTCTTTTTTTATTTCTGGCAAAATTTCCAAAATTCTTGCTTTTGTAGTTACTGTATGTTTTGCTGGAAAAATATCTATTTTTTGCAAATATTCATAAATTTCTCAAGTAAAATAATTTCTATTTGTAATCCTACTCACCTCATCTCACCAAAATTCTATAGTTATACAGGTTTCACTTGAAGCAGGAAAAATTTCTAAAATATCTCACATAACTTGGAACATTCAAGGTTTGAAATCAGTTCCAGACCTTCTATACTGAATTGCAACTAATTTTTTTAATAAATCTTCTATAATATAATTTTTTCAAACTTCTATATCAAAAACTTGTTCTGTATACAAAGAAATATCTCAAATACCATAAATACAAGATACACTTGCTACTATAATTACATCTTTTCTAGTAAGTAAATCTTGAGTTGCAGCATGCCTTAATCTATCAATTTCTTCATTAATTGTAGCTTCTTTTTCAATATAAGTATCAGTTTTTGAAACATAAGCTTCTGGTTGATAATAATCATAATAACTTACAAAATAATGAACAGCATTTTCAGGAAAAAATTCTTTGAATTCTTGAGCAAGTTGAGCAGCTAGAGTTTTGTTATGAGCAATTATTAATGTAGGTTTTTTTATTTTTTCAATAATATTTGCCATTGTAAAAGTTTTTCAACTTCAAGTTACTCACCAAAGAGTTTGGAATTTTTCTCAATTTTCCAGATTTTCTACGATTTCTTTAATAGCATTTTTTTGGTCTTTTGAAGGAGAATATTTTGACTTTAATTTAAACATTTTTTTAATTAGGAGCATAAAGAGTAAATCTAAAAATATTTAGATATTTTGAATTATTTATTTTAAATTCAATATTTTGTTTATTTTTTCAAATTCTAGCAGAAGAAGTTATTATTGTTTCTTCTCAAGTAAACAATTTTTCCG